>Ga0207976_100030_pt1 | contig 254522 bp, 212 predicted proteins | sample LakWasMe94_HOW11_2_FD_183916 | JGI IMG/M metagenome (GOLD analysis project Ga0207976, IMG submission 183916) | Freshwater sediment methanotrophic microbial communities from Lake Washington under simulated oxygen tension - Sediment Metagenome... | ecosystem: Environmental > Aquatic > Freshwater...
AGGTTGCGCTGCAGGGCAATCTGGACCCGAATGTGTTGTTTGCCGGACCGGAACAGATCCGCGCGGAAGTGCGCAAGTTGCTGGAATCCTATGGCACGCCGGCCGCGGGCAACGGCCATGTGTTCAATCTCGGTCATGGCATTTCGCAATTCACGCCGCCCGAAGCGGTCACGGTGCTGGTTGACGCCGTGCATGAGATGAGCCGCGCCATGCGCGCAACTGGCGTGATTGATACTCAGAAAAAGGCTGCTAACGGCTGATCCGTAATGCGAAGCTTCTGTCGACATTTTATTGCGCTGTTGTTCCTGCTTTCGTTGTTGAGCGGGTGCCAGCGCAATGAGTCGACTTACCGCACCAGCGGAGATGTGTTCGGTACGGTTGTTGACGTCAGTATCTATGGCGAGCCGGAAGTGCGAGCGAACCAGCTTGGCGAGCGCGTGATGGAAGAGTTCGGCCGGCTACACAATAAGTTCCATGCTTGGAAGCCGAGCGAGCTTACCGCGCTAAACGATGCCATCGCACGCGGCGAAAGCTATCAGGCTGATGCAGAGATGGTGGATCTGCTGAAGGCGGCAACCAAGCTTGCGGAAGAGTCGGACCATTATTTCAATCCGGCAGTCGGCCGGCTGATTCGCCTGTGGGGATTCCAGAGCAGCGACATCAAGCCGCAAGGTCCTTCGCCGGAAGAGGTCAGGCGACTGGTGGATGCCAAACCACGCATGTCGGACCTCGTTTTCGATGGTACGAAGATTTCGAGCCGCAATCGCACCGTGATGCTTGATCTCGGCGGTTATGCCAAAGGCTACGCGCTGGACCGTGCCGCACAAATTCTTCGAGCTGAAGGTGTGAAGGCTGCACTCATCAATGTCGGCGGCAATCTGCTGGCTATTGGGCAGCCTGGCAATCGGCTGTGGACGGTCGGCATCCAGGACCCGCGTGGCGATGGCATGATCGCCACGGTCGAATTGCACGACGGGGAAGCGGTCGGCACCAGCGGCGACTATCAGCGTTATTTCATGAAGGATGGCAAACGCCATCCGCACATCATCGATCCGCGCACCGGTGAAACAAGCGATAAGGTCGCCGCGGTGACGATTATCACGTCCGGCGGCAAGGACGCAGGCACGCGTTCGGATGGCTACACCAAGCCGCTCTTCGTCGCGGGCCCGGAGCAATGGCAGAAGATGGCGGACCGCCTGGGATTAAAGGAAGTGTTGCTGATCGATGCAAAAAAACGGGTAGTGATGACACCCGCGATGCGTGATCGGCTGGCGGCGCAAAGGCCGCAGAACGGTTGAAATAAATAATTTCGCCCCGATAAGGTGAGCGAAAATGAAATACCGGACGCGTCGCACAAGACTTACAGGGAGGAGTCCGTGTTGCGTAATGAACCTCTAATTTTTTTTCATCTCAAGCTCGTCGCCAAAGTCAGCTTGGGCGTGGGTGCGGTCGCCGTGTTGTCCTTGTTGATTTCGCTGCTGCTGATCTCCGGGCCGACGGACGAATCGTATCTCGCGATCGTGCGCAGCCACAGCATTACGCAGGAGCATCTCGGCAAAGTCATGCTGATGATTGGCCTGATGTTGGTCGCCATCGCCGGCGTGATCACCTGGATGATTGCGCTGTATAGCAGCTTCCGTATTGTTGGACCGCTGTATCGTTTTTCCCAGAATCTTAAACTCGCCAGTGTGAGCGACTCGGCTGCATTGATCGAGCTGCGCAAAGGCGATGCATTGGTGGAGCAGGCGGGTCATATCAAGCAGGCAGTCGCTGTCCTGCGTGAGCACTATGCCGCCGTCGAGCAGATGGCGGAAGAAGCCGGCGTCGCGCTGGAAAAGGGCGACGCCGCCGCTTATGCCGATGCCATCGCACGCCTCAAGGGTCTCGATGAAAAAGTCCGCGTTTAAGCTGCTCGCCATCGTCGTGGCGCTGGCAGCATTCGCGGCCGGTACGATGCTGCACGCGTCGCTGCTTGGCAGCGGCCAGGTGCATCTCCAGAAAGAGACGTGCGAAAGTTGCCATCTCGGCGGCCGCAATGGTGCTGCCCAGCAGGCCGGCATGCTGTTGGGTAGCCAGGAAAACCTGTGTGGCAAATGCCATCCGGCTGCGATACGCGTCAGCCACCCGAGCGGGTTTCAACCAAAAACCAGGCCTGCGGAGGGCTATCCGCTCGACTGGAAAGGCGACCTGACTTGCAGCACCTGTCACGAGGTGCACGGCAACAGGCCTGGCCTGATGCGCGGGACCAAAATGGGCAAGGATTTGTGTCTCGCGTGTCATGACGCGGCCTTCTTTCGCAAAATGCGAGATGGTGGCGCGTCACTGATGGCCGGCCATCTCAGCCGTGGCGTGGACGTCGGCGCACCGGTACTCGATGTGTATTCGCGCCAGTGCATGGAATGCCACGGGCAAAATGCCGAAGCCCGCATCAACACCAGCATCGATCGCAACGGCATTGCGCGTCATGCCAGTAGCAAGGTCAATCATCCGGTCGGTGCGAATTACCAGAAGGCCTTTGATTACGGCGGCTATCGCCCGCGCCGCGTGGTTGAGAAGAGACTGGTGCTGCCGGATGGCATGGTCAGTTGCGTCTCTTGCCATCAGGCGTACCAGAAGGACCATGGCAAGCTTATTGTCCCGGTTGCTCAATCCCGCTTGTGCTACGAATGTCACGACCTATGACTGCCATGCCCAACACGCGCAAGCCGCACGACGCGGACGACCGCCGCCGCATTCATTACGTTGATCACATCCTGCAGAAGTGGCTTCTGGTCGCGCTTGTCATTCTGGAGTGCGCGCTGACCGGACTCGCGATTGGCGGGTTGTATTGGATACTGAGCGACATGGTTGACCGCAACATGTATCGCGTTCACTTTTCACCGAACGACAACATGCTGCTCGACTTTGCCATTGAAGGCGCGAAGATTCTGGTCGGCACCGGCGTTGTCAACCTTATTGCGATCATTCTTGCAGACCGCATCTGGTCGGTTTATGTGCACAGCATCGTGCGCGGCATCGACAAGGTCATGGTCGCCGCGCAACGGCTTGACCTGATGCCGCAACGCAGCGTCAAGCGTACGCATCTCGTACTCGATCGCCTGCTGCGCTGGCAACGTGCAGAGTCCTTGCGCCTGCGCCGTATTCGACATTCCCTACGCCATCTGCCGGACCAACTGCCCGACACCGCGGAAGCAAAGAAGGCCGCAGCCGCGCATCTGAAGATCATCCACGATCGCGGCGAACATGCGCTGGGGGACTAATTGAGCGGCTCCACCAGGAGCATCGGGATGTACGCTCCGCGCGAAAAAATCTACACCCGCGAAATCAGCGGCCGCTATACCAGCTGGCGCTGGCTCTGCGTCTGGCTGACGCAAATTGTCTACTACGGTTTGCCTTGGCTGCGCTGGAACGGTCGCCCGGCAGTGCTGTTCGATCTCGTTGCGCGCAAGTTCTATCTCTTCGGCATCGTCCTATGGCCTCAGGACTTCATCTACCTGGCCGGGACGTTGATCATTGGTGCCTGCCTGCTGTTTTTGCTTAGCACTATCGGTGGCCGCGTCTGGTGCAGTTTTGCCTGTCCACATACGGTGTACACCGAAATCTTCATGTGGATCGAGCACAGGATTGAAGGCAATCGCAGTGCGCGAATTCGCCTCGACAAGCAGCCGCATTCCTTCGGCAAGATCGCAAAGAAGGGCGCCAAGCACATTGCATGGATCATCGTTGCACTGTGGACGGGCGTCACGCTGATTGCTTATTTCACGCCGATGCAAACGCTTCTGCACGACATCGCAAATCTGGACATCGGCCCCTGGCAGGCATTCTGGCTGCTGTTTTACAGCGGCTTCGCTTACATGAACGCGGGCTGGATGCGCGAACAGATCTGCCAATACCTATGCGCTTACGCACGGTTTCAGAGTGTGATGTTCGATAAGGACACGTTAATCATCGCCTATGACGATGGCCGCGGCGAACCGCGTGGCGCAAGACGAACCTGGCGTGCTGGCGCCGGTCCGGTGCTGGGCGATTGCATCGACTGCAAATTATGCGTGCAGGTTTGCCCCGCCGGTATCGATATTCGCAATGGCTTCCAGTTTGAATGCATCGATTGCGCCGCGTGCATCGATGCCTGCGATTCGGTGATGGACAAGGTAGGCGCTGCGCGTGGTTTGGTTCGCTATTCGACAGAGAATGCGATGAAAAATAGTCTGTCTGCGCCGCAGATACGCCGTCGCATCGTGCGGCCGCGCGCGATGATTTACCTGGGCATTCTGGTCGCGTCCATGGCCGTGTACATCGGCACGCTGGCCACCCGCACGCCGCTCAAGCTGGATGTCATCGTTGATCGCGGCACGATGGGACGCGAGGTGGAGGACGGCACCATCGAAAATGTCTATCGGCTGCAAGTCATGAACACCGACGAACAGGCGCGCAGGTACCGGCTTGCGGTGCACGGCATTGATTCCATCCGTCTTGCGTCGGAGGAGCACATCGACCTCGACGGCACCGAATCGCGTGCCGTGCCGGTGCGCGTTCGCGTGGACCCGGGGAGGGGTGACCCGGGCACCAACAAGATTGTGTTTGAACTCGTCGCTCGCGACGATGAACGTGTGCGCGTTTCGGAGAAGGCAGTATTTTTTGTTCCGCGTCGATAAGCCGCGCAGCGAGCATTTGTCCTCGTGCCGAAATGCTAAAAATTGCTGAAAAGATAAGCATTAATTTGGATATGGGCATTTCGGCTGATTGCCAATATTAATGAGAATGATTATCATTAAGGCGTTATACTTTGGTTTGAGTTGATTCTTACAGGAAGCGGATATGTCGGCAAAATCACATGACACGGCAAAGAACGAAGCCATTTATCTCAGTCACCTGAAAAAAGGCGATACCGCCAACGTGATCGGCATGGCGGAGGGCGATGACGCCGAACACACTGCGATGAAGCGCCGCCTTCTGGAACTGGGGTTTGCCGCCGGAGAAACCATCCGAATCGTGGCCGAATCCTTTCCCCGCCGCGACCCGATTGCGGTCCGTGTCGGCAATACCACCTTTGCATTGCGCCGCCACGAAGCATCAATGATTCGCGTCGAGCCAGCGCGCAACGTCGCCTGAATTACTGAAGCCATGAGCACAAGCAAGCCGCTGCATCTTGCCCTGGTCGGCAATCCCAATTGCGGCAAGACCGCGCTGTTTAACCGCCTGACCGGCGCACGGCAAAAAGTTGCCAACTATGCCGGTGTGACTGTCGAACGCAAGGAAGGGCAGTTTACCTCCGACGCCTCCTCCCGCTCTTACAAAGTAGTCGACCTGCCCGGTGCCTACAGCCTGAACGCAATGACGCCCGACGAGGCCATCACGCGTGACGTTCTGTTCGGCAAGCAAGCGGATGAGGCGCTGCCCGACGTCATCGTGCTGGTCGCCGACGCCACCAACTTGCGCCTGAACCTGCGCCTGGTGCTTGAGGTATTGCGGCTTCAGCGGCCAACCGTGCTGGCGCTCAACATGATGGATGTCGCCAAGAAGCGCGGCCTCGAAATTGATGTCGCTCGCCTGCAGGCGGAGCTTGGCATTCCCGTCATCGAAACCATCGCCGTTAAACCTGGCGGTAGCGAGGCGCTGGTTGCGCAGCTCGACCGGCTGGCGGCGCAGCCGCAGCGCGCTGGTGACGGTGCCACCGAAGCGTTTAATGCCGACAACAGCGACGCGCTGGAAGCGACCCAGCGCGAAGTGCGCCGCATCCTCGACGCAGTCATCCTGCGTCACGGCGATGCGCACACCGCCGGTGACCGGATCGATGCAATCGTGCTGCATCCTGTACTTGGTTACCTCATTCTTGCCGTCGTGCTGTTCCTGATTTTCCAGGCAGTGTTCAGCTGGTCGGCAATGCCTATGGAGTTGATCAAGGGCGGTGTAGAAAGCCTCGGCAAAGTATTCACTGACACCATGCCCGAAGGTCCGCTGCGCAGCCTGCTGGTCGAAGGCATTCTGTCCGGTGTGGGCAGCGTGCTGGTCTTCCTGCCGCAGATCCTGATCCTGTTCTTCTTCATTCTGGTGCTGGAAGATTCCGGCTACCTGCCGCGTGCCGCCTTCCTGCTCGATCGCCTGATGGGCAGCGTCGGCTTGTCTGGCCGCGCCTTTATTCCGCTGTTGTCGAGCTTTGCGTGTGCGATTCCGGGCATCATGGCAACGCGCACGATCCAGAATCCACGCGATCGTCTGGCGACCATCATGATCGCGCCGCTGATGACCTGTTCCGCCCGCCTGCCAGTGTATGCCCTGGTGATCGGCGCCTTCATTCCCGATAACACCATCGGCATCTTCAACCTGCAGGGCCTGGTGTTGTTCGGCCTGTACATTGCCGGCATCGTGTCGGCGATGGCGGTTGCCTATGTGTTCAAGCTCACCATCGGCAAAGGGCGTTACCAGCCACTGATGCTGGAAATGCCGAACTACCACTGGCCCAACCTGCGCAATCTTGCGATCGGCCTGTGGGAGCGCGCCAAGATTTTCGTCATGCGCGTCGGTACCATCATCCTCGCGATGATGATTCTGATCTGGTTCCTGTCCAGCTTCCCCGGCGCGCCGGACGGAGCAACCGGCCCCGCTATCCAGTACAGCCTGGCAGGACAACTTGGGCATCTTCTGCAGCCCATTTTTGCCCCGATCGGCTTCAACTGGCAAATCGCGATTGCGCTGATTCCCGGCCTTGCTGCGCGCGAGGTTGCAGTGGGGGCGCTCGGGACAGTCTATGCGCTGTCGGCGACCGGCGAAGAACTCGCCACGGCACTCACGCCGATGATCGCGGCAACCTGGAGCCTGCCGACCGCTTTGTCGCTGCTAGCCTGGTATGTGTTTGCGCCGCAATGCATTTCGACGCTGTCGACGGTTCGTCGCGAGACCAATTCATGGAAGCCCGTGCTCGCAATGGCCGTGTACATGTTCACGCTGGCGTACCTCGGATCGTTTGCGACGTACCAGATCAGCCGCGCACTGCTTGGAGGTGGATGATGCAGGAAGTCATTGTTGCCCTAATTGTCCTTGGTGCCGCATTGGCGGTGCTGCGAAAGTACTTGCCCAAGACAGTGCGTCGCAATGGGCGCAATACGCTTGCGCGTCTGTTCGAACGGCTTGGCATGCCTCGCGCGGCTGGCTGGCTCGCTGCTGATGCGGAAGACGCTGCGTCATGTGCCGATGGTTGCGGCAGTTGCGGTGGATGCGGCACGCAAACAGCGGGCGCGCCGCAAAACGAATTCTCCATCACGCCGGAAACCCTGCGGCGCACCGCCCGGCACTGAAGATTGTCCTCTATTTGGACTTCAGTGGACGTTCAGTTTTGTCACCAACGATTCGCAGCCGAGGTGCTGCGCGTCCGCTTGCAATGGCAACCGGTTGCGGCGGTTCACCAAACTGGGCGAGTCCACTAGCACTTGCCGCCCCGGAAATGGCCAGCTTGAATGCGCCGACAGTCTGTTCCAGATGACCCGCACGGTCCTGCAGGGATTGCGCTGCCGCTGCCGCCTTTTCAACCAGTGCTGCGTTCTGCTGCGTGACGGTGTCCATTTCCTTGATTGCGCAGTTGATTTGTTCGATGCCTGTCGTCTGCTCATGACTGGCGTCGGCAATTTCGCCCATGACGGCGGTCACGTGCCGGATGCTGTCCACGATCGCGGACATGCTTGCGCCAGCATCATGTACCAGCCGGGTGCCGGTATGTACTTTTTCAACCGAGTCGCCGATCAGGGTTCTCACTTCTTTTGCCGCCGCTGCTGAACGCTGCGCGAGACCCCGCACTTCTGCCGCCACTACAGCGAAGCCGCGTCCCTGTTCGCCGGCACGCGCTGCTTCGACCGCCGCGTTCAAGGCAAGGATATTGGTCTGAAACGCGATACCGTCGATGACGCCAATAATATCGACAATCTTTCTGGATGCATCGTTGATCGAATCCATCGTGCCGACAGCTTGCGCCACGACTTCGCCACCCTTGACGGCGACTTCGGATGCGGACTGGGCGCTGCGATTAGCCTGAAGCGCGTTGTCGGCATTTTGCTTGACCGCTGCAGTCAGTTTCTCCATGGACGATGCCGTTTCGTCCAGCGAGGTCGCTTGTGCCTCGGTACGCACCGACAAATCCTGATTGCCGCTGGCGATGTCATTCGATGCGAGGAAAATCGCGTCGGTTCCTTCGCGCACATGAGTAACGATCCGCACCAGGCTGTTGTTCATGTCTTTCAAAGCCAGCAGGAGCTCACCCATTTCATTGGTCGAATTCACTTCGATGTTCTGCGTCAAGTCGCCTGCGGCAATGCCGCGTGCAATCTTCACGCCACGCTCCAGCGGCAATGTGACTACCTTGCGAATGAACGGGTAGATCACCAGCAGCACCGGGATGCAGGTGATGAGGGCAGCGAGAATCGATTTCAGGCGCTGCTGAGCGACAGCTGCATTGACCTCTTCGAGAGAAATTTTCATGCTGACCACGCCCAGCACGCTGTTTTCAGCGACCTGGTGGCATGACGTGCAATCCTTGCCGAGATAATTCTTGCGGGCGAGGGCGGGGCGCACAGCGCGGAGGTATTCGCCCTTGCTGTCGGTCTCCACCTGGATGATTTCCTTGCCGGTCTGGAGTACCTGTTTTTCAAGTACGTCCGGTGTGGCATCCGCTTTTGCCGTGCCCGGTCCGAACGCCTTGATGACGCCGTCACCGCGCAGCACGCGCACGTCGCGAATGATGTTGAGTTGTTTGACCTGATCGAGAAATACGTCGCGCTGCTGCACCGTGCCAGTCACCATCATGCCGGTCAGCCCGGCCATGGTGGCATCGTGCATGCTGAGCGAAAAACTGCGTGCCTGGTCAATTGCGGTTGCACGATTGACGTGATTCTGCCAAATGATGACGCCGGTCCATACGACCAGCAGCGCAAGTCCGACGGTCAGCAGGAGCTGGACCCAGATTTTCAAGTTTGCGAGACGCATGATGCATACCCTTTTTCAGGGGATATGCACCACCAACTTGCTTGCATTATCCGTAGTGCGCTACCCCGGATTGCTTACTTTGGACTTAGCCATCTGCTCGCAGCGTGCCGGATTGGTAGGGACGACGTTATATACCGGAAGGCGACATACGTTGCTTACCGTTCAGCATAGTAGTTGCCATTATGTATTTCATTGATCCAGAGTAAGTTTTTTGCCCATGCCACTATTTCATGGCTTGGTCGTCAGACTGACCACATGAACCAGACGCCTGCCGTTAAGGCCCCGAGACTCGTCAATACTGCGATGGTTCGCACGGTATGCAACTGCGTCCACAACAGCACGCCGGTTAGTGACAGCAGAATCAGGCCTCCGGCGATGGTATCGGTCAAGAGTACCCAGAATGCACTGACGCCGACTGACATGTGTAGGCGCGTCAGCGTGCCGATCGGCGTCGCATCCACCTGATCGAGTTTCACAAATCGGTTGCCGACAAAGTATTCTGCCGTCACGCCGCGATCCGGTCGATTGAGTGTAACGGTCCAGCGTTCCGGTTGCGACACTTCGCGATCGGCCCAAACAACGGTTTTGGCGGCTTGGGATTTTACGACTGCGGGGGCAGTCGGCACGAAGGACAGCTCCTGCTGCAACCATGCTGAAAGCTCGTCCGGCGTGCCGAAGCCGCGTTCCGGCAAAGGCAGCTGGGCAGTTTTCTGCACGGTTTTTTCCACCGGAATCTTCAAGATCGCGCGGTGGTTCAGCAAGATGCCGGTCGCACCGAACAGCAAGCCAAATACCGCGCCCCAAAGGCCGACATACAAGTGGGTCTTGCGCAGCCAGGTAAGGAAAATGGCTTTCCGGCTGCGACTGCGCTTGCGGACATCAATTGCCGGCGCCGTGATCGGGTCGGCGGCAGCGGTGTCACGTGTGCGGGTCAATGCGTCGGCGCTCATGCCTTACTCCATCGGATGTTTCGGTGCGATGGCTGGACCGGGATCGGTGCCATCCGCCTTCACAAAAGTGAACGTGAGGTGGTTGCGCAGGTTGTCGTACTTGCTCCCAGCGAATTCACCCGGTGTCTTGTCTACATGGAGTACATGCAGCACATATTGGCCGCGCCACGGGGTGTTGATCTGCACCATGCCGTGCGCGTCGGTGGTGTGTTCCTGCATCCAGGTATTGGGCGCAATGATGTCCAGCTTGGCGTTCTTGAGCGGCTGGCCGCGGTACAGTATGGTGAAACTATTGGCGTTGTTTCCTTTCACGTCGAGCACCAGCGGCGTCGCAGTGTTGTTGGCCGCTTGTCCGTTGCGCGCGTAGTAATTTGATTTTGCGAAGCCGAGTCCGTTCTTGGTCAGATCGCGCACTTCCAGCGACTCTTCTGCCGCGAGAATCGCCGGCGCTGACGAATGACCGCTGATGGCGAAATACTCGGCATTGCGACTGATGGTCAGCGCATTTGCCTTGCCATTTGTATCTGGAACGAAGGCGCGAGGCGCCTTGATGCCGTCGAGCTTGCCGGGGCTTTTTTCTTTCAACTGCACTTCAGCTTCGCCGTAATACAGGCGCGCGCCATTTTCGGCGGTTTCAATCCACAGGTAATGCGCTTGTGCTGCGCCCGACGCGAGCAGCGTCGTGGCGATGATGGTCTTGATCAAGGTTCTCATGCGTGTCCCTTAGAATTTGTAGCGCGCGGTCAACTGCACTGCGCGTGGCGCACCCGGCAGGTTCAGATTGGTGTTGCTACTGTGGCCGGCGACAATGTATTCGCGATCGAACAGGTTGGTGAGGTTCAGCGTCAGGTCGATATTTCCTGCGCGGTAGTAGGCCATGGCATCGACCGTCGTATAGGCGGGCAGAGTAACCGTGTTGCCCGGATTGGCGAAGCGGTCTGCCACATAGTTCACACCGGCGCCAGCGCCGAAGCCACCACCCAATGCCTTGGTAATCCAGAGGTTCGCGCTATGCACCGGCGTCAGCGTCGGACGCTTGCCTTGGACAGCCTGACCGGCATCGCGCGCGATCGACGAGGTGATGCGGCCATCCAGATAGGAATAGCCGGACCAGACTTGCCAGCCGTTCGACAGGTCACCGCTGAAGGTCAGTTCCACGCCGTCGGTACGCTGCGTGCCGATCGGGATCAAGGTGTTGGTGGTCGGATCGGTCGATTTGATGTTGGTGCGCTCAAGACGGAACAGCGATGCAGTCGCCGATGCCTTGCCATCGAGGAAGTCGAACTTCGCTCCGATTTCCTTGTTGGTGGTTTCTTCCGGTGCGATCTGCGCATTGTTGGCCGCGAGTGCAGCGCTTTCGCCGGATGGCTGGAAGGACTTGCTGACCGAGACATAATACGACTGCGTCTGCGACGGCTGGTACACCAGTCCGGCACGAGGACTCCAGGCGCGATCGGTGCGGCTCAGGATGGTCTGACCGCTGCGACTCTCTGTCTCCTGTTCGAAGTTGTCGTAACGCACGCCAACCAACGCCTTCCATTTTTCCGACAGCGTTACCAGATCCTGCACATACGCGCCTGCGGTGGTCAGGATGCCGACGTTGTCGGTAGACGGGGCGACCGTGACATTGAACGGCAGTACCGGCGATACTGGATTGAACAGCGAGACGGTCGCGATATTGTTTTGCGTGCGGAACAACTGGTCCTTGTCTTGCTTGCCGAACTCGAAGCCGTAGAGCAATTGGTGCGGCATGCCGGCGATGTTCGTCTTCTGCGTCAGCTCAGTCTGGTTGAAGTAACCCTCTTCGTCACGCCTGACATTGCTGCGATTGAGCGAGGCAGTCAGCGCCGCTTCGTTGACGGAACCGACCAAGGTGTTATTGCGATCGAGCGTGTAGTGGTACTGACGGAAGGCGTTGCGAATCGACAGTTCGCTATTGAAGCGGTGATCGAGCGTGAAGCCGAGTGCGTTGACGCGTGCCTGCGAGTAATCGAGATCCTTCGCATTAGCCGCGCCATAGTAGGTACCTGCCGGTACGTCGACCGGGCGGCCGCGATAGGCGGGAATGCCGAAGTCAGTGACGCGACGGTCGGACAGATATTCGCCCTGCAGCAGCAGCTTGGTATCGGCGCCGAGCTTGAACGACAGCGACGGTGCGAAGGCTTCGCGCTCCAGGAATTGCTGGTCGCGATAGCTGTCCGCACGCTCCACCGCACCGGTCATGCGGAAGGCGACACCGCTGTCGCTGAAGTTGCGTGCGACGTCGAATTCGCCACGACGCTGGCCCCAGCTGCCGACCTGCGCGCTGACTTCATTCTTGTCAATGCCGGGCTTCTTGCTGATGCGGTTGATCAGGCCGCCAGACGAACCGCGCCCGTACAGCACCGATGCAGGGCCCTTGATCACTTCCACCTGTTCGATATTCGACAAGTCGCGGAAGTACATTGCATCGTCGCGCAGACCGTCGACGAACTGGTCGGCGAGTGCGGAGAAGCCACGGATTGTTACCTGGTCGCGCTGGCCGTCACCGTGCGAAAGGCCGACGCCGGGAACAGCCTTCAATACGTCTTGCATCGAGCGGACACCCTGATCGCGCAGCAGAGATTGCGGCACCACGTTCACGGTTTGCGGAATGTCGCGCAACGGTGCTTCGATCTTGGTGGCGCTGGACGCCGTTGGGGGATTGTAGGTCGGGGGCAGCTCGCGCTTGCTCTTGACGCTGACCTCCGGAAGGTCGGCGTCGGCCTGTGCGGTTTGTGCGAATACAGGGTTCGAGAATTGTTGAATCGCGAGCGCAACCATCAGCGCCAGCTTGGTCTTTTTGAGTGCCATGATATTTTTCAGAAAAGTAATTTATTGTTGGCTGGCTGGGATGTCGAAGACTCTTGGCTGGCTGACGTTTCAGGTAATCGTTATTTGCCTTGCGGATCCGTGATGAAACCAATCTTGCCTAGCCCACCCGATTGCGCCGCAGCCATTACCTGCGCGACTTTCTCGTACTGCGTCGTGCGCTCGGCGCGCAAATGCAATTCAGGCTGCGGGGTTCTTTGCGCGGCATCGGCGATGCGAGATTTCAACTGGTCGGCATCGGTGATCTCATTGTTCCAGTACACCTTGCCCTGAGCATCGATGGATAGGTTGATGTTTTCCGGCTTGGTCTCATTCGGCTGGCTGGTTGCGCGCGGCAAGTCCAGCTTTACGCTGTGATTCATCACCGGCACGGTGATGATGAAGATGATCAGCAGCACCAGCATCACGTCGACCAGCGGCGTGGTATTGATCTCAGGATTGAAATCGTCTTCTGCTTCGGAAAGGGAACCCATCGCCATCATGCACCTCCTTGCTGCGCACGAATGGCAACCAGTTTTGCGCCGCCTTCATTGTCCGAAAGCTCGGCGCGTGCGCCGGTCACGAACAAGGCATGAAGATCAAAACCGAACTTGTTCAGCTTGGCGGTGATCGACTTGTTGCCGCGCACCAGTGCGTTGTAGCCGAAGGTCGCCGGGATCGCGACCGCGAGGCCGAGCGCCGTCATGATCAATGCTTCACCCACCGGGCCGGCGACCTTGTCAATGCTGGCCTGACCGGCAGTACCGATCGACACCAGCGCGTGATAGATGCCCCACACGGTGCCGAATAGACCGACGAAGGGTGCGCTCGAACCGACCGAAGCAAGCACCGCCATGCCGGTCTGCAGCTTGCCGGACGCTTCGTCGATTGCCTGGCGCAGCGACAGCGTGACCCAGTCGCTGACCGACAACTGATCGTGCAGATGGCCCTTGTGCGCATTGTGATGGCGCATTGCGCCGACGCCCGCCTGTGCAATGTCGGCAAACGGATTGTCCTTGCCGAGCGAAGCCAGGCCTTCGTCGATCGTAGTGGTATCCCAGAACTCGTGACCGGCAGCCTTGCCAGCGCGGCCGTAGCGCCAGATTTGCAGCGCCTTGGTGACGATCACGTACCAGGAAGCGATCGACATCGAGATCAGCAGGAAGGCCACACCCTTGGTGACGAAGTCGCCTTGGGTCCAGAGTGTTTCGAGTCCATACGGGCTAGCTTGCATGATGGGTCCTTGTGAAAGGGTTAATCCAGTTGAAATCTGATCGGCACGATGGCATAGGCAGCGACTGCCTTACCGTCTTCCATGAAGGGTTTGAATACCGCGCGCAATACCGCCTGGCGCGCTGCTTCATCAAGACGCGCGGAGCCGCTGCCTTTCTGCACCTCGACCCGTTCCGGGCGGCCTTTGTCATTGACGAGGACGCGCAGAACGGCTTTGCCTTCCTCACCCATGCGTTTGGAGATCGGCGGGTATTCCGGTTGCGGCGCTTGCAGGTATTCGATGCCGGTGACAATGGTTTTCGGTGTGGCGGGGGCGAGCGGCGCTACTGGTACGGCCGTTGGCGGCGAAGCCGGTTCTACTCGTGTTGTTGCTGGTGCAGGTTCCGCCGGCGGCGCAGTAATCGCGGTCGGCGAAGGCGTGTTGTTGACGACCGGAACAACCCGCTTCGGCTGGCTGATCTGCTTTTTCACGACCGGTACGGTTTTAGGTGCGGCAGGTTGCGGCTTCACCGGTTCGGCCTTGGGCTCGGGCGTGATGAAGCTCACCATGACTTCTTTCGGCAAAGCCTGTGCGGCTTGGCGCAGCAAGCCGCTTTGCAGCGCAAAGAAGAAGCCGACGTGCAGCAGGATGATCGCGCCAAGCGGCCCGATGCCTTTGATCGCCCGCAGCATGCCAGAGGCGAGATCGGCGAAAGAGGACTGACGCATGGCGCTCGTCATCGTGCTCATGACGCGGCGACGACGCGTTCGACGCATCGGTGCGGAAAGTGGAAATGCAAGCAGTCGGTAGCCATTCAAGCTCCTGAATCGGGGCAATCTGTTGGCTGGCTACCGTCGGACAGGGACGTGCTGCGGTTGGCTGGCTGGTTTTTGCAAATGAGAACAATTCGCATTCACATTATTATCGATCAGCTTGAGGAATGCAACTTCTTTACGTTTTTGTGAGGTTTCGTGGCGCCAAACGTCTTGTTGTGTTTGCAATAACAGGCGATATACACTGGGTGCCGGCTTTTTATGGTTATTTGGTACTGTGCGCTTTAGCCGTTTTCTTTCGAGGCTACGCTTCTCAAAGCAAGCGGTTGCGGTGATTTTTATGATTCAGTTAAATGGACAGGCGGTTTGGTTAATCAGACGGTAGCTGTCGGTTTATTAAAAAGTTGGACAAATGAGAGCAATTTTCTATATTGCCTGTTTTGTGATGGTTGCCACTTCTGCATTCGCCGAAGAACGCTGTTCGCTTGAAACCTTGATTGGTTCTACAAAGTTGCAATACCCCTTGCCCGGCTCCCCTGAGATACCGAGGGAAGAATTGACGCTCATGATGTCCGTTCGACTATACGAACCTCTCATCGTTGTCGATGCATTTGGATACAGCGCATTAGTAGACGCGCGGAGAAGTGAAGCCTGGATTCATCGATACGGTGGGTATTTCGGAGTTTCAGAATGGTATGGCCCAATAGCTATTGATCGAGTCCTCGCAGAACGCTGCATACAGTCTAATTCGCTGATTGATCTGGCCGACCGAAGCCGTCCGTCATCTTAGTTGTTAGGCGTAAAAGTGATGCATCGCTGGAAAAAAAAGGAGCCTTTGTACCCTCAACCCATTCAATGGCGCAAGGGAGCAATCCTTTGTATTGGATTGGCGGCTTGGATGTTTTTCGTCTCTGTCGACGAATGGCTTAATGGGGATAGTTCTTGTAGTGGTAAAAGCTGCGGATTCATAAATCTATTAGCGAGACTAACGGGAGTGTCACAAAGCGTAGCGGAGGCGCAGTATTTTGCGGCACTAGGCTTAATCCTGCTCGTGATCGCATATCAAATATGGCGCCATCGATGAAACCCCAAACGCCTATTTGGACACCGACACGCACGCGTGCCGGTCAAACTAAGCGTTAAGAATTACCACGTATACGCCATTAACACTTCTCGCTGCAATCGTTGTGCTTATCACCGGTCCCAATGTAATCGTGGCGATCAAGCCTTTCACTGAACCTCGCTAAACTTCGAGAGAACGCATGCCGGACATAATTGGAATCGACCACATCTACATCACTGTCTCCAATATGGCACGTTCGGAGAAATTTTACGATTGCGTGATGAAGACACTTGGATTCCGCAAGAACACGTTCACGCTACACGGCGATCCGCATATCCAATACTACAACCGCCACTTTGGTTATGTCCTGCGTCCTGCGCGATCGGCCAGCGGGTATGATTCATACGCCCCGGGTCTGCATCATCTATGCTTCAGAGTAGAGTCGATCGAAGATGTCCGTTCTGCGGCGAAAGAATTACAGGCGGCGGGGATCGACGCCAGCGACGCTGCGCTCCATCCTGGGTACGCACCGGATTACTGGGCGACGTTCTTTACCGACCCGGACGGCATCCGGCTTGAGCTGAGCAACTATCGACAAGAGAGGCGCGATCGTCATGACAATTGGGACAATTTATCGGCTTGAGGCTGCGCCGGACCTTGCCGAAGCAGCAGGTATGCAGTGAAAAAGCTCATTCCAAAATTCGAGCATGTTGCGCAAGCCGTCATCCCGCCGCACCAGTTCATTCTTCGGCTGGCGCATAGCGGAATCATTGCGGCGGTCCTCATTGCCGTGTCGCTGTCGATCGGCATGCTCGGCTATCACCTTCTTGTGGGCTTGAACTGGATTGATGCCTTCCTGAATGCGTCGATGCTATTGGGTGGAATGGGCCCGGTGAATACGCCTGTCAGCTTCGGCGGCAAGCTTTTTGCAGGCCTGTATGCCTTGTACTGTGGCTTGGTGGTTATCCTTGTTGCGGGTGTTCTTCTCGCACCGGTTGCGCATCGCATCCTGCATCGGTTTCACATGGAAGGCCGCAGATAATGCGCAATGTTTCAAGCTCCGTATTCGTTCGATGAACACTCCGTGCAGATAGCGGAATTGATCGGCTTTTAAAATGCAAACGCCCAACACCATTCATGAATTCTGGTTCGGCTCAAGCACTGACGATGCCGCCGTCGCAGCGGAGCGCGCGAAGCTGTGGTGGATAAAGCGCGAAGAAACGGACAAGACAATACGGCAGCGTTTCGAAGCATCTGTGCTGAAAGCGGCCAATCATGAACTTGATGACTGGGCTGCGACACCGACCGGTCGCTTGGCGCTGATCATTCTCACCGATCAGTTTCCGAGGAATATGTATCGGAACACGCCACAGTCCTTTGCGTTCGATGCCCTGGCGCTCGCGTGGTGCAGGGAAGGACTGCAGAATAAGATTCATCTTGCGCTGCGGCCGATCGAGCGGGTGTTCTTTTACCTGCCGCTGGAACATGCAGAGTCGCTTCACGATCAGGAGCAGGCAGTGCTGCTGTTCCGGGAACTGGTGGATAGCGTCGATCCGTTGCAGAAATCCGTCTTCGCAGGTTTTCTGGATTATGCGATACGCCATCGCGATGTCATTGCGCGCTTTGGCCGTTTTCCGCACCGCAATGGGATTCTCGGCCGCGTCTCAACGCCGGATGAACTGGCGTTTCTCAAGGAGCCGGGCTCGTCGTTCTGAGCCGGATGGCGTCAGAGGACGGCGAGCAGTCGCTTGACGCTTTCGCAGATTTTTTCCGGTGTTTCAATCGTGCCGCCCAGACGCAGGCGGTCGCGTTTTCCCTTATGTTCGATATCGCAGCCGTAGGGATCAACGCCAAGCAGCCGAACGCCCGGTGGCTGAGCGGCGATCAGCTCCTGCAGGCATTGTGCTTCGTCTGCCAGCGATAATACGGCAGCATCGGCCCAATCGCTCTCTTCAATCCATCCCATTTGACCGAAGCCGGCGATATAGCGGACGCGCTTTGGCGCCAGCGTGAAGAAAGCAAAATCGCCGAGGCTGAGATATTGCTCGGCATCCGGCTGGTAACGAACGTAGCGCGCCACCAGTTCTGGTGAAGCATCAATGCGCGTCGTGTCGCCCACCAGTGTCATGCGCGCACCGGTGAGGATGTTCGAATCTCCCGCGCTGCTGACCATGAAGCTTGTGTGCTGGTTTGCAAGAAGATTTTTGGTGTGCTCCGCAAGACTGCTTACAAGAAATAAAGGATGGTGTTGCTGGTCAGGGACAAAGGGTAGGGCGGTGGCAAACGGGTAGCCCGGTAGTTGCAGTGAGTGGGTTGCCAGCGTACCGGAAGGTGCAGCGTGCAATAAATGGATGGCGGTGTCGACGTTGGGTTTCATGGAAGTAGTGTTTGCGTCAGATGCTGCGATTGCATGGTCGCATGGATAGGAAGGTAAAAATCTTATTCCAATCAGGTCGACTTGTCTTTGACTGTGTGCTTCATTCACCTTGCTTAATGCAATGTGAAAATGCATGGGCTTGTTCACATCCGTTCGGAATGATAATGCCGCAGAAAGATACCGTATAAGTTGAGTTTCAGAAAATCACGCAAAATCCCGGCTCCGCGTACTCAGTCTTCCCAGCAGCGGCGACATGTCCACCAGCCTTTTTGCCACAAGGTGGCGCACCTTGCTTTCGCATTGCCAGATCCCGTACACGCCCAGCAAATGCGAGGCCAGCAATTCCTTCCGATATCGATCCACCAATGCGGGCCATACGATGACATTCACCAGCCCGGTTTCATCTTCGATGGTGACAAAGACAGTGCCGCTGGCGGTTTGCGGACGTTGTCGCACGGTGACGATGCCGCAGGCGCGCGCAATTTGTCCATCGGCGAAGGTGTTGAGCATATTGGCCGGCAGAAAACGCTTTTTCAACAATAGTGGCCGCAGCAATGCCAATGGATGGCGGCCTAGCGTCAAGCCGAGTGAGTGATAGTCGGCAACAATATCTTCACCTTCGCTCGGCGCGGCCAGCTGCACGGATTCTTCCTGCACCGGTGCTTCCTTCAGCAAGCCCTTGTCTGCTTCGCTGGCCACCGCTTGCCATAACGCCTGGCGCCGGTTGCCGGCAAATGCTTCCAGTGCATTGGCATTGGCAAGCATCTGCAAATCGTGTCGCGTCAGTTGCGCGCGCAGTGCCATATCCGCCGTATCGACAAACGGCCGGTCCGCCCGTGCTTTTTCGATGCGTTGTGCGACGTCGCGAGACAAGCCTCGCACCATATTGAATCCGAGGCGGACCGCATGCAGGTCGCCTGCGCTTGGCTCCAGCACGGCATCCCAGTTGCTGCGGCGTACATCGACCGGCCGCACATCGACTTTGTGGCGCCGCGCATCCTGCACCAGTTGCGATGGTGAGTAGAAGCCCATCGGTTGGCTGTTGAGCAGTGCTGCGAGAAAGACCGTCGGTTCATGACATTTAAGCCATGAACTTGCATACGCGAGCAGGGCAAAACTTGCTGCATGGCTTTCGGGAAAACCATAATCTGCAAAGCCCTCAATCTGACGGACGATGGCCTTGATGAACGCTTCCTCGTAGCCGTTTTTTTCCATACCCAGCTTCAGCTTTTCCTGAAATTTTCCGAGGTCTCCCTTGCGTCGCCATGCTGCCATTGAGCGGCGCAACTGGTCAGCTTCACCTGCGGAAAAATCCGCTGCCAGCATGGCAATCTGCATCACCTGTTCCTGAAAAAGTGGCACGCCGCAGGTGCGCTCCAGCGCCGGCCTGATCGCTTCCTTCGGATAGATGATCGGCTCCAGCCCCTGGCGCCGCCGCAGGTAGGGATGCACCATGCCCCCCTGGATCGGTCCCGGCCGCACGATCGCCACCTGGATCACCAGATCGTAAAACTTGTTTAGCCGCAGGCGCGGCAGCATGGTCATCTGCGCACGGCTTTCGATCTGGAATACCCCGACCGTGTCAGCTTCGCTGATCATGGCGTAGGTGGCAGGGTCTTCCTTCGGGATATCTTGCATGCCGAACGGCTCGCCGCGCAGCGTGCTGATCATATCGAGCGCACGGCGAATCATGGAAAGCATGCCGAGCGCAAGGATGTCGATCTTCAGCAAGCCCAGCGCATCGAGGTCGTCCTTGTCCCATTGCACCACGCTGCGGTTTTCCATCGCCGCATTTTCGATTGGTGTCATCCGCGACAGCTTGCCGCGCGCGATCACAAAACCACCAGGATGCTGCGACAGATGGCGCGGAAAACGCATCAGCTTTTCTGCGATGTTGGCCCAGTGCTGCGCAATCGGTGATGTCGGATCCATGCCGCATTCGGTAAAGCGTTCCGACAAGCCGGTCTTGCCGTCCCACCAGCGATGCGATTTCGCAATCCGATCGACAATCGACAGGTCCACGCCCAAGGCCTTGCCGACGTCGCGCAACACGCTGCGCGGCTTGTAACTGATCACCACCGCCGTCAGCGCCGCGCGCAGCCTGCCGTATTTTTCGTACACATACTGGATCACTTCCTCGCGCCGCTGATGCTCGAAGTCCACATCGATATCCGGCGGTTCGTTACGCTCTTTCGAGATGAAACGTTCGAACAGTAAATGGCTGCGCGAAGGATCCACCTCGGTAATGCCGAGGCAGTAACAAACCGCCGAGTTGGCCGCCGAGCCGCGTCCCTGACAGAGAATTTGTTGGCCGCGCGCAAAACGCACGATGTCGTACACCGTGAGGAAATAGGGCTCATACGCCATCTCCGCGATCAGCTTCAGTTCATGTTCGAGCTGTTCTAGCACTTTTTCTGGAATGCCTGCCGGATAACGCTGCTGCGCGCCGCGCCAGGTTTCCTTGCGCAGGTAGATGGCAGGCGTCTCGCCTGGCGGCACCAGTTCGTCCGGATATTCGTAGCGCAGTTCTTCCAGCGAAAAACTGCACAGCTTTGCGATGTGCACTGTCTCTGCCAGTGCCTGTGCCGAATACAGATTCGCCAGCCTCAGCCGCGAACGCAGATGCTGCTCCGCGTTCGGCGCGAGCGCGTAGCCGCATTCCGCAATCGGACGGCCGAGACGAATTGCAGTCAGCGTATCCTGCAGCGGCTTGCGGGAGCGCACATGCATGCAGACATCGCCGGTGGCGACGACGGGCAGCGCGCACGCTTGCGCTACGTGCTCGACGACTGCGCCATGTGCCTCGTCTCCGGCGCGATGCAACAGCGTCATCGCAATCCATGCGCGTCCTGGAAACGCACGCCGCAGCCATGCCGCCTGGCGCGTCAGCACATCGGAAGCAATACCATGCGCAGGTGTCAGGATCGCCAGGCAATCCTGCATGCCGCGCAGGTGCGCATAGCGCGCTTCAGGTGTCGTGAAATCCGCCGGCATCAGTCGATACGAACCTTTCTCCGCACGCGTGCGCGCCAGCGTGATCATTTCGGACAGGTTGCCATAGCCCTCGCGGTTCTGGGCGAGCAGGATCAGTGAAAACACCGGGTGACCATCTTCGTTCACCAACTGGAACTGGCTGCCGATGATCAGGTGCAGGCCCAGCTGCTTTGCTTCGACATGCGCGCGCACTACGCCGGCCAGCGAGCATTCATCGGTGATTGCCAGCGCCGTATAACCAAGCTTGCTTGCGCGCGCCGCCAGTTCCTCCGCATGCGATGCACCGCGCAAGAAGCTGAAGTTGGTCACGCATTGCAACTCGGCGTAGGCAGGGAGGATTTGTGGCGAAAGCATCTTGCGGCAATATGCTGTATAAAAACACAGTATAAACGTAATGCTGCATGGTGCGCTCATCTATTGCAATAGAGACTTGTTGTTCTCATGAAAATTTATGCAAGCCGTTGATTCCAGGTGGATTTATGTTTCCTTTTTGGAAGCTGATAGACAGTTGATAGCTCTCAAGTGTTAGCAATTTTCCAACCGTAGACTCGTGGTAGCAAACACCATGGAGTCAGGCAATGAAAAAAACGGCAAGCTGTCGCGCATCCGGATTGGTCCTTCTTCTGATCAGCGGACTCAGCGGTTGCGGCGGCGGCACCGACCCGTCGTCTACATCACAGGCGGAACAGATCAGCTCAGCGAAATTGCTGGCCGAGACCTATGTCGATAGCTGGACCAAATGTGCGAACGAGTGGGGCACTTGTTCATTCTCTGGAACGACGCAGGTGCGTTACGGTCTGGACGGTACGTACGCGACGCGCAGCGCAAGCGGATCGATCGGCTGCAACAATGACGTATTCGGTGATCCTGTGCCGGGTGCGGACAAGATATGCGAATACCTGGCACAGACGCCGGTGCCTTCGCCATCGCCATCGCCATCTCCCTCCCCGACGCCGACGCCGGCTCCAGCGCCCGCGCCAACACCGACCCCGTCTCCCTCCGCCACCTGGACCAAATGCGCGGACGAATACGGCACCTGTACTGTTCCCGGTACGACGAATGTGCGCTACGGTCTGAACGGCACTTATGCAACACGCAGCGCGACCGGATCAATCGGCTGCAACAACAATGTTTTCGGCGATCCGCTGCCGGGCGCCAACAAAATCTGCGAGTACGAAAGCACAGGTACGACGCCGTCACCTGCACCAGCTCCCGCTCCCGCACCAACACCGTCGCCCTCCGTCACCTGGACAAAGTGTGCGGATGAATATGGCACCTGCACGTTTTCCGGTACGACTGACGTCCGCTATGGATTGAACGGTACTTATGCGACGCGCACCGCGACCGGATCGATCGGCTGCAACAACAACGTCTTTGGCGATCCGCTGCCGGGGGCCAACAAGATCTGCGAGTACGCGACAGCAAGCACGGCACCTGCACCTGCGCCAGCTCCATCGCCTACGCCTACGCCTGCCCCAGGAGGGCAGCCGGCGCCCGTACCTTCTTCCACCCCGATGACCATGTCCTGCGTTGAAGGTGCAAGCTATCAGTGCAGCGGCCGGACCATCATCCGCACTGAAAACGGCGTTGCGCTGACCAGTTCCGGCGTGCAGGCCTATGGCAAATCCACCAACGACCTCGCCACGCCGATTGCCAATGCCGGCGCTGCCTACGGCCTTGCGCTTGCATCCGGCGGCGTTGCCGAAGTCAGGGTCGCGAAAGCGAGCGACGGCGTTGTCTCGAACCCGGTGCTCCTGCTAAGCAATCTCGGCATTTCCTGGGATTGGAAGGTTGAGCGTCCGATCATTGTCGAGACGTTCCGTACCACGCAAGGCCGCGTGCAAATCGATGGCAGCGGCGCAATCAGCTCCGGTGCGCTACCGGCAAGTTCCAACTTGAGCTTCTATGATTTCGGCACCAAGGGACCGGCCGGCACGCAGCTCAATTATGCGAACAACAGCTATTTCCCGCGCAGCAGCCCGTCGCGATGCGCGGCCGGTGTCACGCCATGTCCGACCATCGAGACGGCCGGGCTGCAGCGTCAGGGCGGCGACTGGCAAACCGGCGGCACAACGCCGCACAGCGCCAGCGTCAGTCGACTGCACGGCGACGGCGATGTCCATGCAGGCGACGGTCCACCGGATGCCAACGGCAATCCGACCATTCTCCCTGGTGGTAATGGCATCGGCGTGCCTTTCCCCGGGTCGAAGGGGTATCGCCACCTGACCAACTGGAGTTACCTGTACGGCAATCTCGGCGCTTGGGTGACGCAGGACACGGTTCGTATCGTCGAATGGACCAATGGCGCCGGCACCGATGAGCACAATCAGAGCCGTGTCGGCATGGTTGCTTTCGGCAATGTGACTGATCCGGCAAATGTTCCGGGCGCCGGTTCGGCAAGCTACTCCGGCGTGGTGTACGGCTGGTATGCACCGAACGCCACCCAGGAATCGACTTTCTTCCGCGGCACGGCGCTGGTGACCGTAAACTTTGCGACAAGGCAGGTAACGGTGTCGATCCAGAACACGCGCACCGACAACGAAGCCGCCACGACGGTGCCTGTCGCATTCAGTGCCACCACAGCCATGGGCGCTACGGGAACCAACGTTGCCAACTACCTGACGGGGGCCACCGACAACGGAACGCTGAAGGGTGGTGTCAGCGGGCGTTACTTCGGGCCAGTAGTATCGACCGGTTCCAACGGCGCCGGCCCGGCTGAACTGGGCGGCACTTTCTCCCTGTCGAACGCGACGACCGGGGCAGCAGTCGTTGGCGGGTTTATTGGGCGCAAGCAGTAAGGCGCATGTTTGCGGCGGACCGCCTGGGCGCGTCCGCCGCCCTTCATTTCACAGGCAATTTCCATTCTCCGACGGTCTTGCCTGAGTCCGTCCGCACGGGGCAAAGCGCCCGTTACAGCATTTATCCAGCCCCGCTACATCCCGCCGGCTTATCCGATCGCGGCGGCATGGATTGTCGATATTGATCCCGGATTGCTTTTCTTGTTTTCGATTTTGCATTGATCCTGCTTGGGTTAAGATGCTTGCTGGATTTATGCGGGCAATCGCGGCGCAGATTCCATCGAAAATTCGGCTCGGTTTTCATATGCGGTATGTGTTTTGGTCTTAACTCCCATCATCGAAGCGTCAACTTGAAAAAGAACCTGTTCCATTCGTCGACGCCGGAGAAAATAACAATGAGACAACAATTCATTGCGGGCCTGATTCTGGCCATGCTTGGTCTTTGCGCGGCCGCGCAGAACGCGCCCGACCCCGAACAGCAGCGCCGCCTGGCCGAGCAAAAACTCAAGCTGGTCGACATGCTGGTCAATTCGCCCAAGGCGCAGGCCAGCAGTGCGAGCAGCGATGGAGAAACCGCCGCCTTGGTTGTGCGTGGCAAGGATTTGCTCAAGCAGGCACGCGAAGCCCTCGGAGCGCAACGTTATGCTGATGCTTCGCGCGCGCTCGACGAAGCATTGCAGAGCGTGTCGAAGGCAAACAACCGCAATGCCGGCGGCCTGTCAGACAGCGTGCAAAGACAGCAATTGCAAGAGATGAGCGAACAGGTCGCGACCTATCGCGCCTCGTTGGCCGAATTGGTCAAGGAGAAGGGCGCCAGCACCGCCAAGGCGACGTTGGCACATGTCGATGCACTTGCAGAAGAAGGTCGCAAACTTGCCGCCACTGGCCATCTCGGCGAGGCCAACAAGAAGATGGCGGAAGCCTACAAGCTCGAGGTCGAAGAAGTGTCTCGTCTGCGCGCGGGTCAGGAAGTCGTGATGTCGCTCAAATTCGACACGCCGGCCGACGAATACGTCTATGAGCAAAAGCGCTTTCAGTCCAACGAAATCCTGGCTGGCATGATGATCGGGGAGGGCCGTGCGGATGGCGACAAGCGCCGCTACGTCGACGGCTTTCTTAACGAAGCTGCAAAGCTCAAGCAGGAAGCGGTGGCACTGGCGCAATCGAATCGCCACAAGGATGCCGTGTCGTTGATGGAAAAGGCCACCGTTCAACTGAACCGCGCGTTGCAATTCATGGGTGTACCGGTATTCTAGGAAACATGATGAAACTATTTACCCGCCTGTCGCTGGCACTGGCATTGACGCTGACAGCCCATTTTGCCCACGCCGCAGACGCTGCTGCCATCAATCTGGCCGGTCAGCAGCGCATGCTGTCGCAACGACTGGTCAAATCCTGGTGTCAGATCGGCCTGAACGTGCAGCCTGAAATCTCGGCAACGCAACTCGGCGATGCCGTGCGACGTTTCGAACTCAACCTGACGGAACTTGATCGCGTCGCAACCACGCCGGAAACCCGCGCTGCCGTCGCTGGGCTGCGTGCTGCCTGGACGCCTTTGCGTGGCGCGGTGCTCGGCATGGTGCGTCAAGCTGACGCAGCACAGCTGGATTCGCGTGCCGAGGACGTATTGATGGCGGCGGAAAGACTGACACGCGTGCTGCAGGATCAGGCCGCCGCCCCGGTCAGCCGTTGGGTCAACCTCTCGGGCCGCCAGCGCATGCTGTCGCAGCGCCTCGTCAAGATTTACATGCTGCGGCAATGGGGCGTCGACAATGCGGCATTGCGCGAGGAAAGCGAACGCGTGCAGAACGAATTCATCGGCGCGCTGGGCAATATGCGGCAGCGCGCCGACAATCCGGTGCTGCGCGGTGAGCTTGATAATCTTGCGTTGCAGTGGGAATGGCTGCATACCGTGTTGGCAACCGAAGGCGCGGAATCGTTCCGGCTAATCATGGCCGAAGGCGGCGAAGCCGTTCTGCAACTAGCCGATCAGGTTACGCAGCTGTACGAACAGACCAATCCGTAAGTCGCGGTCACCCGCTCGCGTCCCACAATTCGATTTCTGGAGATTCACCATGCCCGTCGATCGCCGCCGATTCTTGCAGGCCGCAACCGCATTCAGTGCAATGTCCGCCTTCCCTGCCGCATTGATCGCCGCCGAGATGCGCAAGGAACGGCGCATCGACCTGGTTCCGTCGGTATTTACTACGGCGCTTGATCCGGAAAGTCCGGTCCGCACCGGCGTGTGGGGTTTCAACGAGCAATTTCCCGGCCCGCTGCTGCGATTTCGTCGCGGGGAACGCGTGCATTTCGCAGTCAAAAATCAGTTGCAGCAGGATACCGCGGTCCACTGGCACGGTGTCCGCGTGCCTAACGACATGGATGGTGTCCCGCATGTGACGCAGGACGTCATCTCTCCTGGTGGCAGTTTCGATTACCGTTTCGAATTGCGCGACTCCGGAACATTCTGGTATCACCCGCATCAGTCCAGTTTCGAGCAGGTGCCACGTGGACTCTATGGCGCGCTGATCGTCGAGGAAGATAAACCACCCGTCGTAGATCGTGAAGAAGTGTGGATGCTTTCGGACATCAAGCTCGACGCACAGCGTCAGCAGGTTGAGGACTTCGGCCGCATTCTGGACATTGCCAATGACGGGCGGCTCGGTAACCAGTCGCTCGTCAATGGACTAGTGGCCGGTCCAAACCGGAAAATCGAGGTGCGCGCGGGAGAACGCTTGCGGCTGCGCTTGCTCAACACCGCCTCGGCACGATTCTTCCGTCTGGCGATCGACGGCCATGACGCGCGCATCATTGCTTATGACGGACAGGGCGTTACGCCGCATCCGCTGCCGTCCGACGGCTTGTCGTTGGGGCCGGGCATGCGGGTCGACCTGATCATCGACTGCATGCAGGGGCCGGGACAGCGTTTTGCCGTACGCGATCTTGGTCGTCCGCCGCTTGCTGCGGCAACAGACTTGGGCGAACTGGTCTATTCCAATCAGCCGGCCTTGCGCAGCAAGGCACTGACAACGCCCATCGCTCTCGCGCCCAACCGCATCGCCGAACCGGACCTGGCCAAGGCCGAAAATCACTTCATCATGATTCAGGGCGGCATGCGTGGCGCGCCGGTCATCGGCATGGTGGATGGCAAGCCGTCCCGCATCCAGGAGATCATGTCGAAGCAGGGCTTGGCGTGGACCATGAATTACAACGCACAGCATGAACATGCATTGATGCACGAACCGCTGCTGCATCTCAAGAAGGGCGGCAGCGTAATCCTGCGCATGATCAACGAGACCGACTTTGTCCACCCGATGCACATGCACGGCCATTTCTTCCGGGTGCTCGCGGTTAACGATGTGCCAACTGCCCATCGCGAGTGGCGGGACACCGTAATCATGGGCCCGCGCCAGAGCATCGACGTTGCCTTCGTCGCCGACAATCCGGGCGAATGGATGTATCACTGCCATATTCTCGATCATGCCGCTGGCGGCATGATGGGAACGATTGCGGTCGAATAGGTTACGCGCAAAACCTGCTGCGGCGCCCGGCCGCGAAGCGGACTACAATAGGCCGAACTTTTTACCTGCGGATTGACGAGACTGCTTGTCCTCAATTCGCAAGATCTCGGTAAATCCTTCAGTCTTGCGAGCGCGTCCGTTTCCGAAAGCAATCATGTCCCAGGCTCCTTCTCTCATTGCCGATGCCGCACGCATTCTTGCCGCACGGCGCAAAGGCAGCGAGCACGGGCCGCGCCTGCCCGAGGCGTGCCGGCCAATCGACGTCGACAGCGCATTGGCAATGCAAGCCGCCGTCACCGAACAGCTTGGCGAAAGCATCGGAGGCTGGAAATGCGGCACGCCAATCGAGCACGGCGTGATCATCGCGCCAATCCATGCCGGCACGGTTCGCAGCGGCAGTCCGTGCACGGTAGTGACCACGGACGGGCAGATACGCGTTGAACCGGAACTGGCCTTCATCCTTGGACATGACTTGCCGGCGCGTGATGAACCATATTCGCCGCATGACGTCGATGCCGCGATAGTGCGTACCCATCTGGCTTTGGAACTGATCGGTAGCCGATACAGCAATCCGGCCGAGGCAGGCTTTCTGGAAAATCTCGCTGACGGCTTGCTCAACCAAGGCTTGTTCATTGGTCCACAGGTGGACAGGGAGAAAGCGTACGCCGCCTGCACAATGGCCATACACGTCTGCCACGAAACAGGTGAGGAGCGCATTCTGGATGGCCGCCATCCAAACGCCGATCCGCGTGCGCCGCTGTACTGGCTGGCAGAATTCCTGCGCAGCAAGGGAAACGGCCTGAAAGCGGGGCAGGCCGTCATTACCGGTTCCTACGCCGGCAGTGTTGATGTGCCTGCGGGAAAAGACATTACGATTCGTTACGGTGAGCTCGGCGTACTGACAGTGCGCTTTGTGTAGCGATGCTCGACGCTTCAGCATTACTCGGGCGTTTTCGCCCACGCATGACGTTGCAAACGCTGACCCGTGGCGATGGTCTGCTCGGCATGCGGCCGTCCGGTTCCTTCGGTCCTCGTGGCGGCAGCGTCACGGTAGTGCGCATCGAATGGACCTATCTCGCTGAAGACGGTTCGCGTTGGGAAATACCGGCGCCGGCCACGATACTGAATCGACGCCCGTTGTCCGCGCAGTTCCTGGAAGACGCACAGGGACGCCGAGTACTCCTGCGCGACCTCGATGCCGAAGCAAACGCACTGGACCGCGTATGGGATCTGGGCCTGTTACCACTGCCCATCGAAACACTGCAATGGCGCACGGACGATCATGCCAATCTGGCGGGGCCCCTGTGGACCCTCGTGCAGGAAGATTTATTCGGTGACTTTTGGGCAGAGAAATTGCCTGATCTGCAGGCCGAAGGATGGTCGGTGGTGGTGCGTCCCGGTTTTGCGCATGAGAGTGTGCCGGTCGACGCATGGCATCTGATTGTCAGTCCTGTTACTGGCGAAGTGCTCGGCAAAGAAGTGGCTGCACGCATGCGCGGCCGCACACAGGGCATCGCTGCACTCGATCAAACCACGGGAGAGGGCTCCTGGTTGCTGACGCTGGGGATCGAAATCGATGGACAGATGGTGGATGTCGTTCCGCTACTCGCGAACCTGCTGCAACGCGATGCACGCTGGCTTGATGCCAGCCAGATTGCCGCCATTGACGATAACGCATTGATACGCTTGCGTGCGCCCGGTGGCAAACGCATCGACGCCTTGGCGGCGCCGATCAAAGCAATCGTCATCGGCATGCTTGACCTGTTGACCGACCCTCGCCGCAATGAAGGGCCCTTGCCACTTTCATCCTGGGACGCGCAACGTTTCGACGCCATGTGCGCGAGCCTGTTGGAAACGCAGCGCGAACGGGCAGGCGCACACGGCGCGTGGCAATTGCAGGGCGAGGCCGGACTGCGTCAATTGGCACAACGCCTGAAAGCCAACGGGGGAATAAGACCGGTCCCTCCGCCCAAGGATCTTGCCGTAAATTTACGTCCCTATCAGTTGCACGGCGTCGCATGGCTGCAATACCTGCGCGAACATCATCTGGCCGGCATTCTTGCCGACGACATGGGCTTGGGCAAGACGGCGCAGGCGCTCGCTCATCTCTTGCTTGAAAAGCAGTCGGGCCGGCTCGATTGTCCGGCGCTGGTGGTGCTGCCGACGTCGCTGGTGTTCAACTGGCAGGCAGAAGCAAAGCGCATGGCGCCGACACTGCGCGTGTTGACCTTGCAAGGCGCCGAGAGAGCAGAGGATTTCTGCCGCATGGCAGAGCACGATGTCGTGCTCACAACGTATCCGCTGCTGTGGCGCGACATATCGGCTTTGGCGGCACAGCCATTTCATCTGCTGATTCTGGATGAAGCCCAGACCGTCAAAAATGCCGCCAGCCGCAGCGCCAACGCGGTACGTCGTTTGCAAGCGCGCCATCGTCTGTGCATCACTGGCACGCCGCTGGAGAATCATCTGGGCGAGTTATGGACGCAGTTTGATTTTCTGATGCCAGGTTTTCTCGGCGATGCGCGCAGCTTCGCGCGCCTTTGGCGCCGGCCGATCGAAATCAATGGAGAAACGTTGCGCGCGCAATTGCTGGCGCAGCGGGTTCGACCGTTCATCTTGCGCCGGCGCAAGGAAGAAGTGGCGTCCGAACTGCCGCCGCGCACCGAGGTAATCAAGCGCGTGCAGCTGCAAGGCCATCAACGCGATCTTTACGAAAGCGTGCGTGTCGCTGCCGATGAGCAGGTGCGTCGCATTCTGCAGCGCAAGGGCTTTTCTGGTGCGCAGATCACCATTCTCGATGCGCTGCTGAAGCTGCGGCAAGTGTGTTGCGATCCGTATTTGCTCAAGGGGGTGAAGCCTGTCAAAACCATGGAGCGTGCCAAGCTGGAACTACTGCGCGACATGCTGCCGGCGCTAGTGGCAGAGGGGCGTCGCATTCTGGTGTTTTCGCAATTTACGGAAATGCTCGGACTGATTGAAACCGAGCTGAAAAACTTGCAGTTGTCATGGCTGGCACTGACGGGCAAGACGCCCCCTGCGGCACGCGGCGCGGTAGTGGAGCAGTTCCAGAGCAAGACGGTGCCAATCCTGCTGATTAGCCTGAAGGCGGGCGGTGTCGGCCTTAATCTTACTGCCGCTGACACTGTGCTTCACATGGACCCGTGGTGGAACCCGGCGGTGGAAGAGCAGGCCACTGCGCGTGCGCATCGCATCGGTCAGGAACAAAGCATCTTTGTGTACAAGCTGGTGGTCGAGGGCAGCATCGAAGAACGCATCCTGGAACTGCAAGCGCGCAAGGCGGCCCTAGCCGAAGGCGTTCTCGGAAGCGATGGCGGCTTGTCGCCCAAGTTCAGTGCCGACGATCTGCAGGCATTGCTGGCGCCGTTGCGCTGAACTTCCAAACCGGACAAGAATAAATAAATGGAATCGTCATGCTTTAAAGATATATTCTATTTGCATGTTTTAGCGGACCTCTTTAAAATTGCTTCATATCAAGGCTTACAAGCGCATACGCAGACCGGCATCCGGTCCGCGCGGGGCTTGTTTTGCGTGAATCGCATTTTTGACAGATCGGCAGGGAGCTACCATGAATATCGACAAGTTCAAGCATCAGCATGTTGAAATCCTGACGTGCATTACCGACTTGAGAACACTGGTGAAGAACGGCATTCGCAACAACGCGGACGACATCGCCAAAATGATCATCTCGATGAGTTCCATCATCAAGCTCCATCTCGCGGTCGAGGACAAAATTCTCTATCCGGCATTGCAGAGCACTAATAACGCCTCTCTGGCGAGGATGGGAAAACGCTTTCAGGATGAAATGACCAGCATCGCACGTGCCTATCTCGACTTTGCGCGCAAATGGAATGCTGCATCGACGCTGGCATCGAATCCCGAAGAGTTCAGGTCCGACGCCAATAGCGTCCTGCGGGTACTGTACGAGCGCATGCGCAAGGAGAATACCGACTTCTATCCGGTGATTGAAGCTTGCTGACGGTTTTCCGCATCTGCATGTCGGTAGAGGCAGTGCAGTGGACCGGGTAGTGGTAGCGACTGCGGGCGGGATGAATGTCAATTTGTTTGACATGGTGTTGTGTCTCGCCCGCGCAATTGATTTTCTGCATCCCGCGATTTCGGAACATCATCTGCGCGTCGCATACATCGCATCGCGACTTGCGGAAGAGCTCGCACTCGACATCGAGCAGATACAAGACATTTTGATTGCCGGTGCCTTGCACGATCTGGGCGCAGCCTGTTCGCCGGCATGGCGCGGTTTGCTCGATGCGGCATTGACGCAAGATTTGCCAGAGCATTACCTCGTGCCCGACGAGTTGCACAGGCACGGACTCGACGGTTATTTGATGTTGCGCGATTTTTCGCCCTTTGCGCGAGCGGCACATGCGATTCGCTTCCATCACGTGGACTGGGATGGCGGCAGGGGCGCCTACTTCGCTGGCGAACCGACACCATTCGCCAGTCATATCCTGCGTGTCGCCGATCACGTCGCGATACTGCCCGACGATGCCGTGAACATTCTTGAGCAGGTCACCGCCTTGCGTGATGTGGTGATGACCGGGGCACCAAAACTGTTCCACCCGGACGTCGCCCATGCATTCGCGAATATTTCCAGCCGCGAGGCATTCTGGCTGGATGTCACCAGCCGGCACAAGGAATGGATACTCAAACGCCGGTTCGGCATTGCGACCGTGCCGCTCGATCTGGAGAGTCTGCATTGTCTGTCGCGGGTTTTCGGCAAGATCATCGACTACCGCAGCTCCTTTACTGCGACGCATTCCAGCGGCGTTGCGGCGACCAGCGAACATCTGGCGGCACAGCTCGGCCTGGATGCTTTCCAGCGGAGGCTGATCGGGGTGGCCGGCTACTTGCACGACATCGGCAAGCTCGCCGTGCCGCCGGCAATTCTCGATAAACCGGGAAAACTGACGCAGCAGGAAATGCTCGTCATCAAACAGCATCCTTACTACACGCACCAGATCCTGTCGATGGTGCCGGGATTGGAAACCGTCAACGCCTGGGCATCATTGCATCACGAACGTCTCGATGGAACCGGCTACCCGTTTCGAGAGCGTGATATTCCGCTTGGCGCGCGCATCATTGCCGTAGCGGATGTGTTCACCGCGATTACTGAAGATCGTCCGTATCGCGAAGGGATGCGTCAGGAGCAATGTCTCGCGGTGCTTGACAAGCTGGTGGTCGAACACGCCATAGACGGGGATATCGTCGCTGTCCTGCGCAAGGATTTTGAAAAAATGCAGCACGTCCTTAAAACGTCGCAGCACGGCTTCACAAGCGCTAGCCAGTGAATCTTCGACAGAACAGGACCGAGACAGGCGCCTTCGGGAATTTTCGGCGCAAGCGCCGTCCATCGTCATGCACGATACGGTCGTCTAATTTCTCCACCCTGAACTGATGGCGTGTTCACGTTTCGTTGCGTCCATGCTGTGTGTCGGGCGAGGCCGCGGAATTCACGGTTCTTCGGCGGGGCCACGCCCGACGCATTCTGATCGAGCAACGAACGGACAACAGTAAGGCGGTTCCTATCGCGTAAAACCGCGGTAAAGAGATTCCAGCGCACGTACATATTGCGGCGCATTCATGATCGGTGATCGCTTGAGCCGATCGCGCAAGTTTTGCCGCAAATCGTCCAGACCATCAATATCGGCTGCCGTGCGTTTGGCGATCCCGACATAGCCTCGCGCGTCTTCGGCAATGTATTCCGTCAGACCAACATTCGACAAGATTGACACGCCGCCATTGCTGGCTTGCGTCGAACCTTTCATGGTAACCAAGGGAACGCCCATCCATAAGGACTCGATGGACGTGGTTCCGCCCGAATAGGGGAATGCATCCAGTCCGATGTCGATTTTGTTATACAGAGAAAGATATTCCGCATAGTTGAGCGGCTGAATGATCTCTACGCGCTCGCCTACGCCATCGGACGCAAAGCGCTGCTGCAAGCGCTGACGCGGCGTCTCACCCCAAATCACTATCAGCAGCCGGGCGTCGGGCAGGTCGCACAATATGTCGCAAAACAAGTCGATCTGGCTCGGCGTCACTTTAGCGAGGTTATGAAAACAGCCGAAGGTCGGATATCCGTTTACCCGCGCCGGAAGTGGACCGACCGGCGTATCGTTTTCCGGCTCGTAACACCATTGGCAATCAGGCAGGCGCGCAAGGGTTTCGCCTTGAAACGCATCAAACTGGCCGGGCGGGCAGGTAAATCGGTCGACAATCCTGTAATCCATGGCCTGCAGTCCGGTGGTATTCAGGTAGCCGAGCATGGTGGCCTGCACCGGTGCGGGTTTCATCGCAAGGGCCTTGAGGCGGTTGCCGTAGGTATGCCCGGACAGATCAACCAGCACATCGATTTCATCGGCGGCGATGCGTTGCGCCAGCTCCGCATCGGACATTCTGTGGCAATCGATCCAGTGTTCTGCCAGCGTCTTGAGTTCTGCTGTGACGTCGTCTTCTGTTGCGTAGTTGTAATAGCAAAACACTTCGACATTGCTGCGGTCGTGATGACGCAGGATGGGGCGGATAAAAAAGCGCAATGCGTGACGACGAAGGTCGGCCGATACGTAGGCCACGCGCAATCGTCTGTCGGGAGAGCCCTGTACGCCTGACTGCATCGGCTGAGTCGTGTCGTGGGCAGCGAAACGCTGTGCCCAGTCGCAATGCGCTTCAAATATCTGCTTCTGATCGGACGAACCGTAGTTCAGGTTCATCAATTTTTCGCTATACGCCGGCTCGTAAGCGGGATCGTGCCGGATTGCCTGCTCCACACATTGCTGCGCGTCGTCGAGTTGGCCAAAGCGGGTCAGGATGCCGGCTTGCTTGGTCAGCACGGGCGCGAAACCGGGACGCAGCGCGAGACTCTTGCGATAGCACTGTTCGGCTTCATCAAGCTCTTCTGCGACGCGCAGGGCATCGCCGAGCAACATCCAGGCGTCGGCCATCTTCGGCATGAGTAGTACGGCCTGGCGTGCAGCCGCGACGGCTTGGTCGCTGTCACCGCCTGCCAGGCAGGCATTACTCAATCCCATGAAGGCCACCGCGAAGTGCTGATCGCGTCGGCACGCTTCCTGGTAGGCCGCGCGCGCGGCTTCATACTGCTGCAGGCGCATGTGGGCATTGCCGAGGTTGCAGTAGAAGGCAGGCGTGTCGCTATTGATGTCAATTGCCTTCTGGATCAGGGTGACCGACTCTGCATAATTGTGCTTCTGAAAGGCTACCAAGCCGAGGTAATGCAACGCGTTGCTGTCCGTTGGCGTAACAGCGAGAATTTTCTGATAAGCCTTCTCTGCCGCGTCCAGATGACCTGCCTGATGCAGTGCCACCGCACTGAGCAATTGTTGCGACGCGCTGACCGCATTAGTGGCATTGGTCGTGTAGGCGGATTGCTTTGCCTCGCAACACTTCTTGTATTTTTTTCCGCTGCCGCAAGGGCACGGATCGTTTCGACCGGTCATCGGGTAAGAATTCCTTGGCTGATTCAATCAATGTGACACGGATGCGGATTCCGGCGCAAAGAAACGTTCGCTCATTTCTTCCAGGCCCAGTTCACGCAGCACTTCTTGCAGGCGCTTGCTCGGCCGAGCACCCGGTAATCCCTTGTGGCTGGCGATGATCAATTCATTTTTCATCGAGTGCTCCCAACCCACCAGCTCGGTCACATTGACCTGGTAGCCGTGCGCTTCCAATTGCAGGCAGCGCAGCACATTGGTCACCTGGCTGCCGAATTCGCGCGTGTGAATAGGATGGCGCCAGATTTCCGTCAGCGCGTCGCGGCCCAGCGATTTGCCTTTGTTTTTCTTCAGCACCGAGGCGACTTCCGCTTGGCAGCATGGCACCAGAACAATGAACTTCGCCTTCTTTTCAAGCGCGAAGCGGATCGCATCATCGGTTGCCGTGTTGCAGGCATGCAGCGCGGTGACGACATCGATTGTCGCCGGCAATTGCTTCGAGCTGATCGATTCCGCCACGGACAGGTTCAGAAAGGACATGCCGGGAAATTGCAGCCGCTGCGCCAGCTCCTGTGATTTCTTCACCAGTTCGTCGCGCGTCTCGATGCCATAGATGTGCGATTGGTCTTTCAGGTTTTTGAAAAACAGGTCGTAGAGGATGAAACCGAGATAGGACTTGCCTGCGCCATGATCGACGAGCGTGATGTCGGCATGATCCTGCCTGACTTCCTGCAGCAGCGGTTCGATGAACTGATAGAGGTGATAGACCTGCTTGAGCTTGCGCCGGCTGTCCTGGTTCAGCTTGCCGTCGCGGGTCAGGATATGCAGCTCTTTGAGCAGCTCGGTGGACTGGCCAGGTTTGATTTCGGGAATATTGCTCATAATGACATTTCGTTTCAGTGCCGATTCAGTGCCGAGGCGGGCACGGCGGGTGGCAGGGTTTTCACTTTAACACTGAAAACGCGGATCGCCAGCCATGCGAGCATCATGCGGTTGCCCGCCGAGCGTCTTCCAGCAAGGCCGTCAGGGCGGCGATTTCTGCTTTCAAAGTCGCATTTTCTGTAGTCAATTCGTGGATGCGTGCGTTGAGCTCGGTAACTTCGGACTGCGGTTCGTTCTCCTCGCGCCGGGTTTCCGCGCGCGCGACCTTGAGGACGGATTTTGACTCGCGAACCTGTTTCGCAACCTGCTGCAATTCCTTCTTGCCGGCGGCTACCGCAGCGACCTGTTCCTCGCTTGGCAGGGAGGCGACCGCAGCGGCCGCATTGATCGAGATCGTGCCGGCCCGAACTGCCTCGACGAGTTCCGGGGCGGCCGTCTTCTGGATTTTTTCGATGCGGCTGATCGCGTTGCTACTGATGCCGGCTGCCTTGGCGACTTCTTCGCGTGTGGCGAGCGGGCGCGGTGTCGGCGGTTCCGCAGGCGTCGCATCGGGTTCGCTCTCTTCTTGCGCCTTGGCGCGTGCTGTAAGGATCGCTTTCTTGCGCAGCGCCAGCATGCCACGCTGGAAATCCGACACACTGCGTCGTGCAAGATGATTGTCGATCATCCACAACATGACATCTTCGGTAGTGGCAAAGCTGTCATTCTGCACAGTCTTGAAATCGATATTGTGCTTGCGGCAAATCGCGTAACGGTTGTGGCCGTCGATCAGCACCTCGCCCCATAGCACCAGTGCATCGCGGCAGCCTTCCGTCAGGATGCTGCTTTCCAGGGCTGCGTATTCGCTGGCAGTCAGCGGGTCGGTATAAGCGCGCAATTCGTCGTTGATCTTGATGTTCATGTTCTTGAAAATTGAAAGGAGGGCGCGTCAGCGTGTCGTGGCGCGCCAAAAAATTAGGCAGGATGGATGGCGATGCTGCGTGTGTCGGAGCCCAGCGCGCGCGCCCTGAGCTGACCGCAACCGCCATCGACTTCCTGCGCTGCCGAGTCGCGGAGCTTGGCCAGCACGCCCCGCTGATGCAGAACCCTGATCATTGCGCGGTAACGTTCCATTGCCGGGCGTCTGAATTGCAGGTCTGGCACCGTGTTGTAAGGGATGATATTGAGCACACCGTACTTGCCCTTGAAGAGATCGACAATGCCGTCGATTTCATCTTCGCCGTCATTGACGCCTTCGAGCAGCGTCCACTGATATTGCACCGGATAGGCCGTAGCGCGGCCGTATTGTTCGCCAAGTTCTACCAGTTCGCGCGGTGTGAGTTTGGGTGCGCGCGGCAGCAGTTTTTCCCGCAGCGCCGGCTTGGTGGTGTGCAGTGATAATGCCAACGCCGGCTTTACCGGGCCATGTGGCAGCCGTTCGAATACGCGCAGATCGCCAACGGTGGAAAACACCAGACTCTTGTGGCCGATATTGCCCTCGATGCCCAGCAATTCAATGGCATCCATTACATTGTCGAGATTATGGGCAGGTTCACCCATGCCCATGAATACCACTTTCTTGACGGCGCGTTGTGTGCGCCCCAATGCGACCTGGGCGACGATTTCGCCACTTGTCAGTTGGCGCAACAGTCCGTCGCGACCCGTCATGCAGAATTGACAACCAACCGCACAGCCGACCTGGCTGGAAATGCAAAGCCCCCCGCGCGGCAGCAGCACGCTCTCGACGGTTTGTCCATCGTGCAGACCGACCAGCAATCGTGCCGAACCTTCCTCAGTCGGATGGGACGCAAGCAAACGTGCCATGCCATGCAATTCGCCATCGATCGCCGAGAGTGCTTCACGCAAGCTTAGCGGCAGATAGTCGTTCGGACGCCGCCTGCCGCGATCATGCGACCGGACTTGTACCCAATCACGCAACACGCGTTGTTCATGTTCAGGTTTGGCGCCCAGTGCGCGCAAGCGCTGGCGGATGTGGTCAATTTGCATAGGGATTTGGCGCGGCGCCAGCGGTGCAGAGTCCATCGTGGCGAATGCCTTGTGACTGCATCGATCGGCAGCTTCGCGTCGGTAGCCGATCGTGAACAAAAAGTCTCACTGCCGGCGGAATGACGAATTTTAAGCCGGCTGGTCGTTTTTTCCAACAAGCGGTTCTGGCGGACGGAAAAGTACCAACTATTCAGCCTGCGTAAAGTCCGTACCCAGCCGTCTACCCGTGCCAGGCGTGCTGATCGATGGAGGACAGTACGTGATCGATGGCGGTCAGCATGACCGGTTTGGTCAAGTGGGTGTCGAAACCCGCTTGCCTGGTTTGCGCGCGGTCATTTTCGGCTCCCCACCCGGTTAATGCGATGAGGGCGACCTGTTCGATTTCCGGCGTCTTCCGGATTGCACGCGCGACTTCGTAGCCGTTCATTCCTGGCATGCCGATGTCGAGGAAAATGACCTCCGGTAGAAATTCCTTCGCCGCCCGCAGCGCCTGAGGTCCGTCGTGCGCCGTGCGGGTGGTGTGGCCTCGCAGCTCGAGCAGGGCTGACAGGCTTTCAGCTGCGTCGGTATTGTCGTCGACGACGAGCACCCGGATGCTGCGATTCGCACCTTGCGATGTACTTGTCGGCTCTGGCGCGTGCGTTGGGACGCGTGATGCGCCTGGCGCGACAAGCGGCAGGCGTATGGTGAAGGCGCTGCCTTGCCCGATTCCGCGGCTTTTTGCCGTGACGGAGCCACCATGCAGTTCGACCAGTCGGCGCACCAGCGAAAGCCCGATGCCGAGACCACCGTGCGCGCGGTCTGTGTTTCCGACCTGCGTAAACATTTCGAAGACGATGGGTAGCGATTCCGGAGGAATGCCTATTCCCGAGTCTGTGACCGATATCACGACTTCGTTGCCGTCAACGAAAGACGTCAGCTCGATCCGCCCGTCCGATGGTGTGTACTTCGCCGCATTGTTCAACAGATTGCTCACTACTTGGGACAGCCGGTTTGGATCGGCATCAAGCAGGATTCGCTCATCAGGCGTGCGCGTGATCAGGTCGTGCCCCCGTGCCTCGATGAGCGGCAGGCTGGTTTCGATTGCGTTGGCCAATACGGTTTTCAGTTCTACGCGTTCTTTCTGCAAGTCGACCTTGCCATGATTGATGCGCGCAATGTCGAGCAAGTCATCGACCAGGTGCACGAGGTGGGAAAGCTGCCGTTCCATCATGCCGCGCACCTTGCCCACCGCGGCAGGCACATCACCAGCGAGCCGGATCAACTGCAGTCCGCTCTGGAGCGGGGCGAGGGGATTGCGCAATTCGTGTGCGAGCGTGGCAAGGAATTCGCTTTTGCGGCGATCGGCTTCGCGCAGCGCTTCCGTTGCACGTACCCGCTCGATGTGTGCCCACGAACGCTCGACGACGTCTTCTGCCAGCGCGATATCCTCCGCCGTCCAGTTGCGCGGCGCATCCTGATGAACCGCCATCAAGGCAACCAGCTTTTCCTTGCGCACAAGCGGCCGGCAGATGATGGCCTTGATGCCGATTGCATTGAACATGTCCGCGCCCTCGTGCGAACTGAGTTCCTGGTCGACGTCGCGAATAACCAGCGTGAGACCTTTGCGTAATTTGGCGGCGGCCCGCGGTCCGAACAGATCGAGCGAGTACACGCCGACGGTGCTGCGCGCGCCTTCTGACGTCCAGTCATGGCGGGTCGTAAAACGGTCATTGTCGGCTTCGAGATCGGCATACGCGCATCGCGTGGCACGCAGGTGTTCGCCGAGCAGCCGGGTCATGCTGTCCATGATTGCCTTGGGATCGCTCGCGGTGCGGGTTGCTTCGCTCATTGCGTCGAGCAGCCGCAGTCGTTCCTCGACGCGATTGCGTTCCGTCACATCCGTTCCGGTCGGGGCGATAAACAGCACGCGTCCGTTCTCATCGGTGACCGGCGCGATAACAAGATCAACGATACGCTCACTGCCACTGGCAATGAAGTAAGGCGTCTCCTGCCGGAAAATATGTCCCGCAGCCGCTTGGCGGGCGCCTTCCTGCACCATGTCCATCAGCACGGGCGAGCGATTCCACCACCCGCAGTCCCAGAATTTTTTTCCAATGACTTCCTCGCGCGTAAAGCCGCAGGCGTCGAGGCACAGGCGATTAGCTTCGACCACCGTGCCGTCCAGAGTCAGAACGCAGGCAAAGTACGAACCTTGTTCAAAGAAGGTGCGAAACTTGGCATTAGCACGGGCGGCGGCTTCGGCTTCCTGGCGCCGGGCCTGTTCGCGTATTGCCTCTTCACGCGCGGCCGCTGCCTCTCGCTGCGATGCCACGTCATGCATGGATATCACTGCACCCAGTTTGCGTCCCACATCGTCATACAGCGGGCGACCGCTTGCCAGTACCACGCGCGCCTTGCCGTGTGGTGGCGCGATGACCATTTCCACGTCCCGCACATGCTCGCCTTCCAACGCGCGGAACAAAGGCACTTCTTCAGTCGGCAATGGCGTTCCGTCCGGTCGGAAGAGATCGTAATGGTTTGACCACTGGTCCGCCGGAAGTGCTTCTTCCGCCATGCCGTGGAAGTCACGGGTGGCGCGGTTGAAAAGGGTCAGCATGCCGTTCGGATCGCAGGCCACGATGCCATCCTCGACCGCCTCCAGCACCGCGGAGAGAAAGGCGCGCTCCTTCGCAAGTTCTGCCGTGCGCTCGGCAACGCGGCGTTCAAGCACCTCTTTGGCTTCTTGCAGCCGCTTCGATGTTTCGTGTTTTTCGGTGATGTCCCGAAATACCAGCACGACGCCGTACAGTTCCCCTGAATCGCTGCGTATGGGGGCGGCGGAATCGTCGATCGGCCGCTCCGTCCCATCGCGTGCGATGAGCAAGGTATGGGTGTTGAGGCTGGCCACCTGGCCAAAACTCAGGACCTCGCTCACCGGACAATCGACGACCTGTCGGGTGCTTTCATTGATGATATGGAAGACGTCATTGAGATTGTGCCCGAGCGCCTCGGCGAGTGCCCAACCGGTCATGCGTTCCGCTTCCGGATTCATGAAATTGATCTTGCGCTCGGTATTGGTGGCGATTACGGCGTCGCCGATACTGGAAAGCGTGGTTTGCCAAAGTCCTTTTTCCTTGCGGAATTCTGCTTCGACCGCGCGTCGTTCGGCCGCACGCAGCTCTTCCTTGCGACGAAACAATTCCACGAAGACCGCGACCTTCGCTTTGATGACGGCAGGAATCAGCGGCTTGGTCAGAAAATCGACCGCCCCCAACGTGTAGGCTTCCTCGACAAAATGCCTCGGACCGTCCGACGCGGTGACAAAAATAATCGGCGTGGTCTTGGACCTTGGATGGCTTCGGATCAAGCGCGCTGTCTCGAAGCCGTCCATCGCCGGCATCCTGACGTCAAGCAGGATTGCAGCGAAATCGTTCTTGAGCAAATGCTTGAGCGCTTCCATTCCGGAATTAGCGCGGACAATGTTTTCGCCGAGCTCGCCAAGCACTGCATCCAGCGCGACAAGATTGGCAGGCTCATCATCGACAAGCAGGATATTGACCGGATTGTGGGTAGTCACCGTTCCCCTCGTTGGGTGGGGCATCATTAATGCAGGGGCAAGTTGATACGCGATTTTGTCGCCATCTCATGTCTGTCGTATTGATTTTGGTTATGGTTCATTCATCGCCCGTCCGCAATCTTCGGTGAATGCAGTTCTGACATTCCTCAAGCAGTTCATAAAGAGAGGATTCTGCTGTCGCAGTTCCGTAAATTCATGAATGAAGCGAGCGTGTTTCAAGACAGCATTGCCAAGACGTGTTCTCACTGAATATTTGCTGCGTTTTTTGTTGTTCATGTCGGAAACGTATAAGAGACGCTTATTCATATGGCAAAAAAATTAATTTTTCTTTTGCTATATCGAACTCTATAGTGACCGCACATTGGTATCGGGCGGCGCCGTGTTGTGCTTCATGTCTTTATGCCGTTCTACGATGAAGTTTGGCATTGCCATCTTGTTGCATCGATCTACGCTCTCAGAACACATCATGACCGACGCACTCATGCTTGCTCGCATTCAGTTTGCGAGCAATATTACTTTTCATATTCTGTTTCCGATGATCTCGATCGCGCTTGGATGGATGCTGCTGTTTTTCAAGCGACGCATCAGCCGGCGAAGATTGCCGCAATGGAAGGGCTCTGGAAAACGGAGCGCGGCGCGCCGCTGTTGCTGTTTGCCCTGCCCGACGACAGCGAGCGTGCGAATCATTTTGAACTTGGCGTCCCCGGAATGGCCAGCTTGATTCTCATGCACGACGCCGACGGCGAACTGCGCGGCATCGATGCATTCGGCGATAAGCATCCGCCGGTCGCGCCGCTGTTCGTCGCATTCCGGGTCATGGTCGGCGTCGGAATTTTGATGCTGGGCGTGTCCTGGCTGGGTGCGTGGCAGATGTGGCGTCGCCGTGCGCCGGCTGCGTGGCTGGCGCGCGTGCTGGTCGCCATGACGTTTGCCGGGTGGCTGGCCACTGTGGCGGGTTGGTATGTGACCGAGGTCGGCCGCCAACCCTATCTGGTGTACGGCGTGCGCACCACGGCGCAAGCTGCATCCAATGTGCCAGCCCCGGTGATCGCCACGACGTTGGCCCTATATGTTGCGCTGTATGCCGCGCTCGCAATGGCATACGTGTCGGTGCTGTTCTACCTGGCGCGTAAGGCCGCTTACGGCAAGCATCAAGGTGTGGCGTCTGTTCATCCATCGCAATTCGTCCAGGCCTGAAGGAAATCATCATGACGGACCTATCGCAACCCGACGCCTGGCTGCCGCTCGTTTTCCTCGGCCTGATGGGCATCTCCATGATGGCCTACGTGATCCTGGACGGTTTTGACCTTGGTGTTGGCATTCTTCTGCGCCGCGCGGACGATCATGAAAAAGACATCATGATCGCGTCCATCGGTCCGTTCTGGGACGCCAATGAAACCTGGCTGGTGCTTGGTGTCGGCATCCTACTGGTTGCTTTCCCGATGGCACACGGGGTCATCCTTGGTGAACTGTATTTTCCGGTGGCGCTGATGCTGGCCGCGTTGATCTTGCGCGGTGTGGCCTTTGATTTTCGCGTGAAGGCGAGGGCGTCGCATAAGCACGCGTGGAACATGGCCTTCTATGGCGGGTCGATTCTCGCCACCGGTGCACAGGGCATGATGATCGGCCTGTACATCGTTGGCTTCCGGCATGGCACGCCGCAGATTCTTTTTGCGATGTTTACCGGCTTGTCGCTGCTCGCTGGCTACGCCTTGCTCGGCGCAACCTGGCTGGTCATGAAGACCGAAGGGGGCCTGCAACGCAAAGCGGTTACTTGGGCGCGTGGCAGCCTGCTGTTGTGTGCACTGGGTGTGGCCGCAGTCTCGATTGTGACGCCGCTGGTGAGCCAGCACATTTTCGACAAGTGGTTTTCCTTCCCGAACCTGCTCTTGCTCGCACCGATTCCGCTCATCACCGCTGGCATGTTCGTTCTCGCCGATGCCGTGTTGAGACGTCTGCAAGCCTTGCCGGATGCGGATGCGCATTCGCTATGCTGGCTGCCGTTTGCTGCAACGGCAGGAATCTTTTTGCTTGCATTCAACGGATTCGCGTTTAGCGTTTTTCCGTATCTGGTGGTGGACCGCATGAGCATCTGGCAGGCGGCAAGCGCACCCGAGTCGCTGAAGATTATCCTCTTTGGCGTGGCGATCGTGCTGCCGACGATTATCGGCTACACGATTTTTTCGTATCGGGTGTTCTGGGGAAAGGCGCGCGAGCTGAGCTATTAGTGATGCGCACGGAAGAACAGAGCAGCATCTAGCAGGCCGTTAAAGACGGCTGCACGGGCTGGCCTTGTTGCTTGCGGCGTTCTGCATACCCTGCGTACGCAGAGCGCCTCGGCATCAATTCCGAGGTGCTCGCGACGTCGAAAATCAGGTATCGGAATTCAGCTTGAATACTGAAACGGTATGCACCAATTCCTGCGCCTGGGATTGCAGGCTTTCGGCTGCCGCAGCGATTTCCTCCACCAGCGCCGCATTTTGCTGTGTCACTTCGTCCATCTGGGTGATGGCTTCGCCCACCTGCGCGACGCCAATGCTTTGTTCATTGCTGGCGGTGCTGATCTCACTCACGATGTCGGTGACACGCCGAATGCTGTTCACAATATCCTGCATGGTGCTGCCGGCTTGATCGACGAGCAGCGTACCTTTTTCGACACGCTCCACGCTGGCGTCAATCAGGGATTTGATTTCCTTGGCGGCCTGGGCCGAACGACCGGCCAGCGAGCGAACCTCCGTGGCGACCACGGCGAATCCCCGGCCTTGCTCGCCTGCACGAGCTGCTTCTACTGCCGCATTGAGTGCCAGAATATTTGTCTGGAACGCGATACCGTCAATCACGCTGATAATTTCCGAAATCTTATGCGAGGCATCATTGATGCCCTTCATGGTCGCCACCACGTCGCCGACAATGCCGCCGCCCCGTACCGCGACTTCGCTGGCGTCCTGCGCAAGCAAGTTGGCCTGGCGCGCATTATCCGCATTTTGTTTCACTTGCGAGCCGAGCTCCTCCATGGAGGCTGCGGTTTCCTCCAATGAGCTGGCCTGATTCTCGGTACGCGCCGACAGATCGCGGTTGCCTTGCGCAATTTCGACACTGGCCGTGGCGACGCCTTCGGAACCTTTACGTACGTTGCTTACGACCGCAGCCAGGCTCTGCTGCATGGCATTGAGCTGCGCCATCAGGCTATGCGAGTCACCTGACTTAAGGTCGATTCGCAGACTGAGATCGCCTTTGGCGACGCTTTGCGCCACGCTTGCCGCTTCGGATGGCTCGGCACCAAGCTGATTGAGAGAGCGGCGGACAACGGCACCAATCACAAAAAATAAAATAATCTGTACGACAAGCTGACCGATCCAGAGCCACAGATTGAATTTTCTGATGTCAGCGATATCGTCCTGGATATCAAGCGTTACACTGGCTGCCCCGAGTACAGTGCCTACTTCGACGCCGTGGCAATCGAGGCATTTGCTGCTCCGGAACTCTTTCATCGCGATGAATGGAATCACCGCCCTCAGCGACGCTTCATTCTTGTTGTTGCTCATCTTGAATGCGGGTTTTCCGCCGGAGAGCACGCCTTTGTCCATGTCGTCCACGGGTTCCTGGCCGGCAGCGCCCGGACCAAATTCATCGATGACGCCTTTGCCGCGGATGATCCGCAGTTCCTTGATGCCCTGGGAAATACCTATCTGCTTGATGAAGCGAGCCTTGCTCGCCGGGTCGCTGATGACATCCTTGCCGCCAACCTGGATGTCCATCAAGGTGTTCAAGCCATTGATAGCGCCGTCTGCTACTGCGGTGGTGCGCTCCTTGGCCGCAAACACAGCGCGTTCCTCGAAGTGGTGCGATAACCAAAACTGCACGCCGAGGAGAACGAGCAGCAAGAATCCTTGTATGAGAATTTGCAACTTGCGCTGTAGGCCAATCTTGTTCCACCAATCAGACATGCTGTTTCCTTTATGCCCGCGTCCGGACGGTAAAGTAATTTACGGCTCCGGCGGGACCGGTTGACCATGAGCGTTTAATTGCAGAAATCCGGCGTGCGGGGAAAAGCTTGACGCCATGAAGCATTCTGGCAAATTCAGTCGACGCAGACGTGGCTTATAAAATTTGCAACGGCGTCCTGCCAATTCTTCATGGAAACAAGCGTAATGAAGGCGGCTGCGACTAGCAATGGGTCGGGTTGATGTAGATCAATTGACGCGGTAAAACGTTTGCCGGACGGGGGGAAGTGCCATATGCGCAAGACGAACGATGTGCCAGCTTTAAAGGAAGCACCGCGTTTGCTTCTGCGGCAGCTGAATGACGGCTCAAAGCGGCTTATCGGTCTTTTGCCAAATGGCGTCGGGTTCGCTTCTGGCGCGTATACGCTCCCATGTCGCCCCGCACACATTGCATCGGTAATATTCCACATGGCCCGTTGCGGTTGCGCCAAAGTTGATGCCGGCATCGGAATGCAGCAACAGGTTGGCATGCGGGGATATCGACGCGTTGGCGCCGTGGAGCGCGCGGCATTCAGGACAATCGGGCATGTGTGTGCTCTTTGTAAAAAGATGCTTCTTTGACCTCGTCAACAGCTATTGGTTTTTTGAACAATCGCAATGGCCTGTCGGCCCAGCTCGGCGCCGATGCCTGCAAACCTTACTGGCATCGTCATGCGTGTTTTCATGCATTGACGCGTTCGACATGCAAGACTATTGTGAGTCCTTTTGATTGCAGGGCTACTCTGTGGGCCCACCGCATAAAGGATTGGAATTGACATTGCTTGCACGCGGATTATCGTATTCATTGGTCATGTTGATCGCCAGCGCTACCGCGGCCGTTGCTGCAGAGCTACCTTTGAAGGAGGTGCTATCCAAGGTCGGCGCAGCTTACGGGCCAGCGCCGTCCGCCATTGTCGAGAGCGGAACAACCACTTCGTTTCGGCGTGGGGATGGCGTGCTGCTGCGCCAGTATCAGGCGCCGGACCGGTTCAGCATCAAGATCGATTATCCGACAGGGACCGAGGTCCGATCGATGATCGGCGCAAGCGCATGGCAGCAGGGCACGCCAGCCAATCCAATACTGCGCGCTGCCATTGCCTTGCAGGCGGCACGCATTGCGTTGCCATGGAATCTGCTCGCGAAACAGTCCGCGTTGGTGGATCGCGGTGTCGTATCAGCCGCCGGTGGCAAGTCGCTGCGCGCAATTGAATTGCCGCTGGACCAACAGCTCAAGCTCGTGGTTGAGTTCGATCCGCAGACCGGCCATATGCTGCGTTCGCGCGGCATCCAGCGCGTCGGTGACAATGAGATGGAATTCGCTACCAATTATTCCGAGTTCCGCAAAATCAATGGCCGAACCCATGCGGCGCGCGAAGAGCATTATGCAATGGGACAGCACACCGGTTACTCGGTGATCGAGAAGGTGGCGTATCCGGAATCACTGCCGGATAGCGCGTTTTTACAGTAAGCGATTGCGCAGGTTATAGAACAACGTCTGTTTAAAAACGGCCTTTGTCAGTTCAAATGCCGTGTGCAATCTCACAATGCAGTCATTGTGCGGGCCGGCGGATTCCTCATGCATTCGATATGACAGGGATGTTTGACACACGCTAGTATGCAAAGGATACTGAAACGACCAATGCAGGATTTTTCGTCAACTGACATTCAATCATCCGCAGTGCAATTCGCATGGTAGAACCGATCCCTTTTCCGATCCGCACACAGTGTCCGCCCGGTGCCTGCGTATGTGGGCGTGAAGAGTTGCTGAAGGATCCACATGGCGATGTCCGTGTACTGAGATTGACCCGCGAAGAAGAAAAAAGACTTGTCGCGCACATTGAAAATATCACTACCTATGCCGAGTTGATGCGCCTTCAGGAGCGCATTCAAACGCAACTGGGCATTGTGCTTCGGATTGAACCGGGCATTCATGAAGTACGCACGGTGCGTGGCCTCGCAATTCAGTTTGCAGAACATCCCGGCCTGTGCAGGAAGATCCGGCAATCCATCCCCGCTGCCATTCGCCGCTGTCTCGAAAAAAATCCCGACATCGTCTACATGATTCTGGACGCGAACGATCTGTTCAGAAACAATTGACGACTGTTGTGCGGGCCAGCCTTTTCTGCTGACGCAGGACCCATCCCCATGCTCACACTGGAGCGTTTGATCCACATCAACGAGATTTTTAAACGTTGCTGGTATTCAATACATATGGCGCGCTGAACGAGAAATTGTACGCTGTTCAGCCAACATCGACGCCGCAAGCGGATGAATGCATTGAATACTATTGTTGGGGAATAAAATGGAAACGTGGATGATGAGTGGGGCGCTTGCCCTCTTTGCTGTGTTGGTTTCGACAGCGCTTTTTTTCTTTGTAGTAACGCGCGGCGCTCTTGTTGTTCGCGGACTTTCGCCCGGTTCTCTTACCGAAAAATCGCATGTCTATCCGGTCTATTCAAACATGGGCCTGATCAAGGCGGTGGATTTCCAGCCGATCATTTCGGCAATATTGCTGTTCCAGTATTGCCGCCTTGTCTCGAAGATCGTCGCTGGGATCCGGCAGATGGACCTGAAGGGTAAAAAACTGCTGATCACTTCTTGCGCGTTCGGGAACGTTATTCCGCGCGTCGTCAAAGCGGCGATGCAAAGTGGAGTAGAGCGCGTGCTCATCGCCGACATCATTCCCAATGAATTGACCCATGCAAAAGGAAAGCTCGGCGAGTATGCAGGGAAGGTGGATTACATTGAAGACAATGCAACCGCCATGAAGCAGGGCGACGGCGTGGTCGCCGTCAATGTCATCTTCTTTCTGTTGCATGAACTGCCGCACCATCTGAAAGGGCAGGCGCTGAATGAGGCGGGGCGCACGCTCGAATCTGGTGGAAAACTCTTCCTCGCCGAATTTCACCGGCCGAGCCTCGGTGTGCTGCGCGCGCTGAGCTGGACCTACTTCAAGGTGTTCGAGCCTTTCGGTCTTGCGCTGTGGGATACGCACGACCCGGTGAACTACCTGGAAGCGTCGGGTGAATGGAAGTGCGAGCGCACAACGTATTTCTTTGGAAATTTCCAGATCATCACGGCAACCAAGCAATAAGGTTTCAAAAAGTGAGGGCAGGGCGGATTGGTATTACACTTCGCATCTTGTTTTTCAAGATTTACCTGCCCTCATGACATTTGCTTCCCTTGGCCTGATCGATTCACTGCTGAACGCCCTCGAACCGCTGGGCTATAAAAAACCGACGCCGGTACAGACGCAAGCTATCCCGGCGGTGCTGGCCGGACGTGATTTGATGGCGGCCGCGCAAACCGGCACCGGCAAAACCGCCGGCTTTGCATTGCCCTTACTGCAGCGACTAACCATGACGGGGCCGCAAGTCGCGAGCAATTCAGTACGTGCGTTGGTTCTGGTGCCGACCCGCGAATTGGCCGAGCAGGTGCATGAAAGCTTTCGCACCTACGGCAAGCATGTGCCATTGCGTACCGCTGTCGCCTATGGCGGCGTCAGCATCAATCCGCAGATGATGAAACTGCGCAAAGGCCTGGATGTTCTGGTAGCGACGCCAGGCCGCCTGCTTGACCTGTATCGGCAGAACGCGGTCAAGTTCGATCAACTGCAAACGCTCGTTCTGGACGAGGCCGACCGGATGCTCGATCTCGGTTTCTCGCGTGAACTCGACGCGGTATTTGCGGCATTGCCCAGACAACGCCAGACCCTGCTGTTTTCCGCGACCTTTTCTGATGCGATCCGCAGTATGGCCGCCGCGCTGCTGCATGATCCTCTCAGTATCGAAGTCAGCCCGCGCAACACCACGGTCAAGAGCGTCAAGCAGTGGATGGTCCCGGTCGACAAGAAGCGCAAGACTGAGCTGTTCATGCACTTGCTAAAGAAGAAGCGCTGGGGCCAGGTACTGGTATTCGTGAAAACACGCAAAGGTGTCGATCAACTAGTCGAGACGCTGCTCGCGCGAGGCATTAGCGCCGACTCCATCCATGGTGACAAGCCACAGCCCGCCCGCTTGCGCGCGCTTGATCGTTTCAAGGCGGCCGAGGTGAAGATACTCGTCGCGACCGACGTTGCGGCGCGCGGACTCGACATTGACGACTTGCCGCAAGTGGTCAACTTCGATCTTCCCATTGTGGCGGAGGATTACATTCACCGCATCGGCCGCACGGGCCGTGCCGGCGCAACCGGGGAGGCCATCTCGTTGGTGTGCGCCGATGAAGTGCAATTACTGGCGGCAATCGAAACGCTGACCCGGCAGGTCGTGCAGCGTATTGAGGAAGGCGGATTCGAGCCGGAACATCGTGTGCCGATGACCGACGCGCGCGGACAGGTGCTGAAAAAGCCTAAAAAGCCAAAGAAGCCGAAGTCGGATAAGGCTAAATACTACTAAAGGAATCTGCTCGATTTCATCGGGCAGGTACTTCTGGAATTCCGCCGTTTCTGCCTCCTGATGCGAGCAGACACTGGTTGTTGGGAGAATTTTATTCCCAACAATGCCCGCTTTTCTGTCGCCGACAATTGGCTCGGTTCTACGCTGTATTTCAATGTGTAGGGCAGGTTTGCACCTCGCCGAAAAGTTGATTCAGGTTATTTTTTAAGATATATTCTAAATACATGATTTGGTTTCGTATGAAGCGGATCGTGCCAAGAAACCTGTGTATTGCGAATTGTCGCGCTTGCACCTGCCTGAGCGCCGCGCATCCGAAAAGTCCCAAAACGAAAGAAGTTTAAGCATGACAAAACTGAAGTTATTGTTGATCGCGGCCACCATTAGTGCGATCGGTGCCATTCCGTCGCTGAGTTTTGCCAGTTGCGGCGCGGCGTTCTGCACGGTGAATTCCAACTGGACGTCGGAAAGTGCAATGGTCGATGCAGGCAGCTCCTTTGACCTACGTTATGAATACATCAAGCAGGACCAGCCGCGCACCGGCACCGATAACATCGCTACCGGACAGATTCCTCATCATCACGATGAAATCAGCACGGTCAATCGCAATCTCGTCGCCAGCTATAGCCGTACGTTTGCTTCCGGCTGGGGGCTTTCAGTAACGGCGCCGATTGCGGATCGCGCGCATACGCATATTCATAACCATCGTGGCGCAAAGATCGTGGACCAATGGGATTTCACCGAACTTGGCGATATGCGCGTCATCGGACGCTACCAGTTGCCACTGATAGGCGATCCAATGCAGCCGGCGACGACGGGTCTCATCTTTGGCGTGAAGCTGCCGACCGGCAGGACCAATGTTGCCAACGCTGCGGGTGAAGTGGCTGAGCGCAGTCTGCAGCCAGGATCGGGAACGACGGATTTGATCGCTGGTGCGTATTATCACCAGAAGCTCCCGCACAGCAATTCGTCTTGGTTTGCGCAGACACAGTACCAGCATGCGATCAACCAGCATGATGGTTTCAAGCCGGGGGCCCAACTGGGTGCAGACATCGGATACCGCTACGGTGTCAGCGACAAGCTGGGAGCGCTCGTGCAACTCAACGCCGTTGTAAAAAGCCGTGATAGCGGCGCTGAAGCCGAACCGGCGGACAGCGGCAGCCGATCGGTGTTCGTCAGTCCCGGATTAAGCTATGCCGTGGCAAACAACATGCAGGTATATGGTTTCTACCAGCACCCGCTGTACCAGAACATCAATGGCGTACAACTGACCGCACGACGCGCATTTGTATTTGGTTTGAGCGGACGGTTCTGACGGGGACGCAAGCCCGCTTTTGCGGGCGGTGCCGGCAAAAATGTAAGGAAATGGAAGAGGGCCTTGGATGCTGAAACGGATTTTGTTCTTGCTACTGGCGCTGCCTCTATTCGCCTACGCGTCGCCTTCGTTTTCCTTGATTGATCTTCAAGGCAAGACGCATACCTTGGCAGCGCACCAAGGGAAATGGGTGCTCGTCAATCTGTGGGCCACCTGGTGTGTTCCCTGTCTGGCCGAGATGCCAGAACTGGAGGCCTTGAGCAAGTCACGAAATGATCTGGTAGTGCTTGGCCTTGCGGTCGATGGACAAAACCCGCGCAGGGTAGCCCAGTTTGCAGAGAAGCTGCATGTCACCTATCCGATCATTGCAGGCGACGACGAACTCGCCAAACAATTCAAACCGCGAGGATATCCGACCAGCATCCTGTACGACCGCTCGGGCAAACAACTTCTGGTCAAGGAAGGCGTGATTACGCGCAAGGAAATTGAAGACGCGTTACGTTGATCTGTGTTTGTTGAGAAAACAGCATTAGCACGTCATGGTGCAATGCCTGTCGTTCTCAAGCAACAACATAAAAACCGGTGAGTTGATTTTGATTCAGGTCATTGGACGAATGGCCATGGTGCGAGTAGGATATTTCCTTGCAGAAACATTTTAAATGAAGCAAGGATGAAGAAGACCGGAAGAGCGGCCCGCCTTGTAAAGCCAAAGGACCGTGCCATGAAAACTTCCGTACTTGCCATCGCAGTTGCCGTTTCATTTGCTTTTCCTGCGGCCGGCGCTTTTGCCAATCCGCACGATGCTGCCGCGTCGTTCATTGTCGTATTCCAAAAAGACACGCCATTTCATCAGTTCCGGGGCAATGCCCGCGCAGATGAGCGCTCGGCCGCGGATCCCGAAGCGTGGAACTATCTTGACCGCGGCGTGCTTGGTGCGGTGCAGCGGTTGGAAGGCATGCATCGCTTCAAGTCGAAACATGTCTACAGCCATGCCGTAAAAGGATTCGCCGTTGATCTGACGCCTGACCAGCTGGTCGCGCTGCGAGCGGAACCGACGGTTGCTTATGTCGAGGCCGATCGGCCGATGAGTACCGAGGCGCAAACGCTTCCTTGGGGTGTGGACCGCGTCGAGGCCGATCGCAACCTCACGCTTGCCGGCAACGGTAGCGGTGCTGTCACCGGCGTGAACGTCTATGTGATCGACACCGGCATTGCCTCGCATCGCGATCTGAATCTGGTCGGCCATGTCAATTTTGTCGGCGGCAAAAACACGGATTGCAATGGTCACGGCACCCACGTCGCCGGCTCGATTGGCGCGATCGATAACGCGACCGATGTCGTCGGTGTCGCACCTGGCGTGCGACTGACGGGTGTCAAGGTACTCGACTGCAATGGCAGCGGCACGAGTTCTGGCGTAATCAAAGGTGTCGACTGGGTGACGGCAAACGCGGTCAAGCCGGCTGTTGCCAACCTGAGCCTCGGCGGCGGCATCAGCCAGGCGCTGGACGATGCGGTTGTGCGCTCGGCGAACAGCAGGGTGGTTTATGCCGTCGCCGCCGGCAACAGCGGCGTGGATGCCTGCACCAGTTCCCCGGCACGCGCAGGGTTCAACAACGGCGGACTGGACAACGGGATTGTGACTACCGCAGCAGTCGATGCCGCCAACGGCGAGCCGTCGTGGAGCAATTACGGCCAGTGCGTCAATATTTGGTCTCCCGGCGTGAACATCGTGTCCACCAAGCTTGGTGGCGGCACGTCGATAAAATCTGGCACCTCGATGGCATCGCCACACACAGCCGGCGCAGCAGCCTTGTATTTGTCGCGCAATCCGGATGCGCTGCCTGCACAGGTCGAAACTGCAATCCGCAACTATTCCGTCTATACCGGAACGGCGAGCAAAGATGGCCGCGCGATCCAACTGTTGCAGGTGGATCGCTTCTGATCCGGCCTGTCGTTTCGCCGCGAGGCGTAGCGATAAATCAAACAAAAAGGGCTTCCTGATCGGAAGCCCTTTTCGCTAGTGCTGCTGCGCGGGATCGCCGCGCAGCATTCTTCAATTACATTTGTACCGTATCCGCGACTTCGCGGAATTCCGCGATCTTGTCGAAGTTCATGTAGCGGTAAATATCGGCGGCATTCTTGTCGAGTGCGCCGATATTGGCCATGTACTCTTCCTTGGTCGGGATCTTGCCCAGCATTGCGCAGACCGCGGCCAGTTCAGCCGAGCCGAGGTAGACGCGTGTATCCAAACCGAGGCGGTTCGGGAAATTACGGGTCGAGGTCGACATCGCAGTCGAACCTTTGCGCACTTGTGCCTGGTTACCCATGCACAGCGAGCAGCCCGGCATTTCCATGCGCGCGCCGGTGCGACCAAGGTTGCCGTAGTGGCCTTCGGCGGTCAGCACTTGCTGGTCCATCTTGGTCGGCGGCGCGATCCACAGGCGGACCGGGATATCGGTCTTGCCTTCGAGGAGTTTCGACGCTGCACGGAAGTGACCGATGTTCGTCATGCAGGAACCGACGAACACTTCGTCGATCTTGTCGCCGGCGACTTCGGACAGCATCTTCACATCGTCCGGGTCGTTCGGGCAGGCAACGATCGGTTCCTTGATGTCGGCCAGATCGATTTCGATGACGGCTGCGTACTCGGCATCGGCATCGCCCTTGAGCAGTTCCGGCTTGGCCAGCCATGCTTCCATCGCCTTGATACGGCGCTCCAGCGTGCGCTTGTCCTGGTAACCGTTGGCGATCATCCACTTCATCAGGGTGATGTTCGAGGTCATGTATTCGGCAATCGGTTCCTTGTCGAGATGGACCGTGCAACCTGCGGCAGAACGCTCGGCAGACGCGTCGGACAGTTCGAATGCCTGCTCGACCTTCAGCTTCGGCAAGCCTTCGATTTCGAGGATGCGGCCGGAGAAGATGTTCTTCTTGCCTTTCTTCTCGACCGTCAGCATGCCTTGGCGGATTGCGTACAGCGGGATCGCGTTGACGAGGTCACGCAGCGTGACGCCCGGCTGCATTTCGCCTTTGAAACGGACCAGTACCGATTCCGGCATGTCGAGCGGCATGACGCCGGTTGCAGCGGCAAACGCTACCAGACCGGAACCTGCCGGGAAGGAAATGCCGATCGGGAAGCGGGTATGCGAATCGCCGCCGGTGCCGACAGTGTCAGGCAACAGCAGACGGTTGAGCCAGGAGTGGATCACGCCGTCACCCGGACGCAGCGCAACGCCGCCACGGTTGGAGATGAAGCTCGGCAGTTCCTTGTGCATCTTGACGTCGACCAGCTTCGGATAAGCAGCGGTGTGGCAGAACGACTGCATCACCAGATCGGCGGAGAAGCCGAGGCAGGCGAGGTCTTTCAGCTCGTCGCGGGTCATCGGGCCGGTGGTGTCCTGCGAGCCGACGGTGGTCATCTTCGGTTCGCAATAGGTGCCTGGACGCACGCCCTGGCCTTGCGGCAGGCCGCATGCCTTGCCGACCATCTTCTGTGCCAGCGAGAAGCCCTTGCTGGAAGCAGCCGGATTCTGCGGCAGGCGGAACAGGGTGGACGGCGGCAGGCCGAGCGATTCACGCGCCTTGGCGGTCAGGCCACGGCCGATGATCAGCGGGATACGGCCACCGGCGCGCACTTCGTCAAACAGCACGTCGGACTTGATCTTGAATTCGGAGATGACTTCGCCGTTCTTCAAGGCCTTGCCTTCATAAGGACGCAATTCGATCACGTCACCCATGTCCATCTTGTTCACGTCGAGTTCGATCGGCAGCGCGCCGGCGTCTTCCATCGTGTTGTAGAAAATCGGTGCAATCTTGGTGCCGAGGCAGACGCCGCCGAAACGCTTGTTCGGAATGAAGGGAATGTCTTCGCCGGTGAACCAGAGTACGGAGTTGGTTGCCGACTTGCGGGAGGAACCCGTACCGACCACGTCGCCGACGTAGGCAACCAGGTTACCCTTGGCCTTGAGCGCTTCGATCTGCTTGATCGGGCCGATCTTGCCAGGTTCTTCCGGGTTGATGCCGGGGCGTGCGTTTTTCAGCATGGCCAGCGCGTGCATCGGGATGTCCGGACGGGTGGTTGCATCAGGCGCCGGGGACAGATCGTCGGTATTGGTTTCACCGGTGACCTTGAAGACGGTCAGCGTCAGGCTCTGTGGCACTTCCGGACGGGATGTGAACCACTCGGCATCGGCCCACGACTGCAGTACGCCTTTGGCATTGGCGCTGCCCTTGTCGGCCAGTTCCTTGACGTCATGGAAGTAGTCGAACATCAAGAGGGTCTTCTTCAGGCCCTCTGCGGCGACTGCGCCGACAGCGGCGTCATCGAGCAGATCGATCATCGGCTTGATGTTGAAACCGCCGAGCATCGTGCCCAGCAATTTCGTGGCGAGTTCGCGCGAGATCAGCGGGCTCTTTTCGGTACCCTTGGCGACTTTTTCCAGGAAGGCGCTCTTGACCTTGGCTGCGTCATCCACGCCTGCCGGAACGCGGTTGGTGATCAGGTCGACCAGGAATTGCTCTTCACCCGCCGGCGGGTTCTTCAGAAGTTCCACCAGGTCTGTGGTCTGGGCCGCGGTAAGCGGAAGCGGGGGGATGCCGAGGGACGCGCGTTCGGCGACGTGATTGCGGTACGCAGCTAGCATGAGAGTGCTCTTCAGGTAAGTTGTGAAAAAGGTAACGGAATATCTGATCCTGCAAATACTGCCGCTATTGTACCTGAACAAGTCTTATATAAGACATAAGACTAGCAAAAGAGTCGGGAATTTATTTTCTGCGAAGAAAAATAGGCGTAATTGCCGCCTCGATACCCCGTTTGCTGCTGGAGCGGTCGTGGTCGTCGAATGTCCGTTTTCACGGGCAAAGCTGGCAGAGTGTCAGAGCCTTATCGCTGCGACGGCAATTGGTCTGGTGAAGAAAGGGAAAATGATGCGAGCTAATCGCGCGATGCATGTGCCGCCTTGCGACAGGCAATCCACAAAAGAATCGTGCCCGCCACGACGGAGACGAACAGCATGAGTTGCCCTGGCGTTGCCCCTTTGCTGAGTAAACTGCGAAAGAATCCACCCACGCCATATCCGGCAGCGCCGATGGCTGCGGACCATGCCATTGCACCAATGAAGTCCAGAAGCAGGAATCGCAAGGCTGACATTTTGCTCATCCCAAGTGCCAGCAGGCCGGCAATACGCATGCCGTAAAGAAAGCGCAAGCACAGCACAAGCACGACGTGATGCTTGTGCAGCAGGTTTTCCAAGCGCTCCTTCCTGCAGAGCAACGAAGGAAAGCGCCGCAGGACGCGCGGACCAAGGCGCCGTCCCGCAAAGAAATACGGTAGGTCGCCGAAGAAGCTCGCCACGGCAGCAATCCCCAACACGATAGGGAATGCGAGATGGCCATGGTAGGCGGCAAGGCTGGCGGCGAACAATACCGCTTCTCCTTCAAGGAAGCTTCCCAAGGCCACGGCAAAATAACCGTATGTTTGTATCAGGTGGGCGATATCCATGAGTTCACGCTGTGGAGCCGTAGTGGAAAGGGTGTTCAGCCAAAACGGCTTCCGAATAGAGCTTCTAAGGCCGGAAAAAGTTGCGAAATGCTTTTTGATGGAATCAATATTGATCGCAAAACATCCTTGCGTAACCGGTTGTTTCCAGTCAGGCGCGCCGGTAAATTGCTTTCTTGAACATCGTTACTGGCAACAGGCGCTGCTTGTGAAGAGATTGCACTGTCAGCGCAAACGTGATGGGCCCTGATACGCTCAAGGTGCTGCGCTCGAATGATGTCAGGCGTCCTTGTATGGATTGACGGAAAGTCTAGGAAATTTGGCAGGAGGAAGCAGTGGGCAGTTGCCAACGGCAGCACTGCCGAAGCGGGGTAAAAAATTAACTATCCGAATAATCCCTGCAAAAACCAGCAAGTCTCTTCTCCCATCCGTTCCTGATAAACCCAATAGCAAGTCGCCTCCGCCCCCTGCGCAATGAAGTAGTCGCGCACCACCAGTCCGCCATCCCACCATCCGCATTCAATGCGTTCCGGCCCCTTGATCAGGCGCAGCGGCGACCCGTAAAACGGACGATGTTCGCGCACCGGCAATGCAATCGGTTTTTCCAGCATCCAGAACGGCCGTTCAAGATGTTGTGCTTCTGACGCATCCGGACGGTTCACGGTGGCGGCAGGCGACCATGCATTGCAGACTTCGGGCCGATGATCTGCGCGCGGCGAAGGGGCAAGCACGCTGCGGTCGCCGAGGCGGGCAGTCAGCAGTTCGAGCAGGCGGTGGTAATCGGCAGGTGTGCCGCCGGGATCGGGGAACAGCGATTCGGTGGGCGGCAGCATGGCAGCAACCTGCGCGGCTTCGAGGCGTAGCGCGATTACCGGCGCATTCAGTTCGATACGGCCAAGGCGTTCCTTCAGTAAGCGTGTCAGATGCTCTTCATGCCATGCAGGATCAGCCAGCGCGATGTCGATTGGCGTAGGCGGGATCGCAGTGCGGCCGCGTTCATGCTGCAACAGAAGTACGAAGCGCGATACCGCAAGCTGTTGCGCAACCAGCCAGCCGGTCATTTGCAGCAGCAGGCGGCGCGCGGCGAAGAGGACGGCTTCCGCGTGTTCGATGCGGTCCGGTAGTTCAAGTCCGGCGGCAAAGGTTTTTGGCGCCTGCACCCATTCAAACAATTCCGGCGCATGGCCGTAGGCGCGATCCAGTGCACTAAGTACGGTTTTGTCGCTGCGGCGCTGCAGGCCGGAACGGGGCAGTTTGCGCAGGTCAGCCAGACTGTAGCAGCCAATGCCTGCGAGCCATTCCTGATACGGCCGCACCGCTGGCAGCAGCGTGCAGGGCAGGGTATCGAGCTGTCGCACCATGCTTTTCATGCGCACGACCCGACGCAGCATCGGTCGATGGCTGCGGTAGCGCGCGAGCAGCCATGCCCCCTGTGCGGTCGGCGCCATGCCGATCTGCGGCGTAAAGCCAAGCACCCCGACGCTGACGCGCACCAGCCGGCATAGCGCGCGCCGTCCGCCAAATGCTCGCAGGCTGGCGGTAATGTCGAGCAGCAGGCTGGCCTCTTCGGAAAACGCAACTTCCGGCGTGTACTGCAGCAGCGCGAGAGCCACGCCGGTCAGCGCTTCCTGTTCGCGGACCGGATCGTGCTCATGCAGGATCGCCTCGGGGCAGAGGGCTTGCACGCTGCCGCGCCGCATACCGATCCGCACGCCGCAGCCGGCGGCTTGCGCGCTCACGGCCACGACTTGTTCGCGGTCGATAACGACATGCTTTCCTGGGTCAGACCAGTTCGGCCGGAAGGTTTCGAGTGGCAGGTGCGGCAGGTGCACGCCGATCCATGTGCGCATGAGTGGAAGTGCTTGAATAGGTTGAAGAGGCGAGTGGCATGTCGTCCACCCGCAGAGTAAATGTCGTGTCGCGTTGCGGGCCGCGCCGCTTGACGATGCCGATGTCGATGCCGCCGTCGGCGGGCCGCAATGCGAGTCGCAGCGGGGAGGGCGACGCATCCTGCGCGCAGGCCAGCGGTCGCATCATCCAGAACAGGATTTCGGTGCCTTGCGCGGCCAGGTGCAGGCGGCGCAGCGATTCGGTACGCACCTGTTGCTGCCAGAACAGCAAGGCGCCGCAACTGCCGTTGCGCAAGATTTGTTCCGCACTCCACAATGCATCCGCGCTGCGTGCGGTCCTGACCCATAACAGCCGGTCGGCGGGCAGGCCCCATGCAGTCCAGGCGGCGACTTGCGGCAGGTGGGGTGGCTGGACCAAGGCGATGCGGCGCTGCTTCGCGATGAGGCCAAGTGTCGGCCGCAACAGGCGCATTTCACCGATGCCTGCTTGTGGCAACAGCAACTCGATCAGGGCGGCGCTTGGCCAGCCGCCGTTGGGCAATTCCGCATCGAGCGTGCGATAGCCGGTGGGCGTGGTCGCAGCTTGATACGAACCCATCTGGTCGGCGCGCCAGACCGCATGCGGCAAGGAAGAAAGAGTCGCTTTCGACGTCGATATGGGGGAAACTAATGCAGACATCCTGACCTCTTAATTCTTCTGTTGGGCATGATGCAGCCCATTAATTTATACTGTACAAATATACAGTATTGAGCGCGATGCGATTAGTCAAATTTCTTATGTGATTGGTCTCTCTTTATATTCTTCCAAGCGATTTTTTATCTTTCATGCAAGCCCGCATCACCGCCGTCGGCCTGCTGATCAAACCTGATCCCGCCGACAGCTTCGAATACCCGCATCACATCGACCGCGCCAGTCTGGATGCGCTGCCGTCAAAACCGGGTATCTATATTTTTCGCGACGAGCAGGACCGGCCGCTATACATTGGCAAGAGCGTCAACATTCGCAGCCGCGTGCTGTCGCATCTGCGCACGCCGGAAGAGGCGCGCATGCTGCAAGCCAGCCGCTACGTCGAATTCCGTCGTACTGCCGGCGATATCGGCGCCTTGTTATTGGAATCACGTCTCATCAAGGACATGCAGCCGCTGCACAATAAGAAGCTGCGACGCACGCGCGAGATGTGCACACTGCGCCTGGGAGCGGATATCAAGTCCGCACCGGAAATCGTCTATGCGCGCGATCATGATTTTGCGAAGACTGCCGACCTGTACGGCCTGTTCGCCACGCGCAAGGCCGCGCTGGAAAAGCTGCGCGAAATCGTTGACATGCAGATGCTGTGCCCGGCGCTGACCGGCTTGGAAACCGCCAGCCGCGGCCGCGCCTGTTTTTCGCATCAGATTGCACGCTGCCTCGGCGCCTGCATTGGGAAGGAACCCATCGAAGACCATTACCTGCGCTTGAGAACAGCGCTGGAAGATATGCGCATCGTGGTCTGGCCCTACGCAGGACCGATGGGCATTGTGGAGGAATGCGACGGCTGGAAACAAACCCACATCATCGATCACTGGTTCTACGTCGGATCAATTGATCATGTGTCGGGCGTACCGCCGGTCAGGCGTGCGGCAAAGCGCAGCTTTGATGTGGATACTTATAAAATCCTGGTGAAGCCGATGATGCGAGGAGAGTTGCGGATGGAGTTTGTGGATGCTGATCGTTAGCATTAAAGTCTGTCCGATTGTTTTCAAGCCTGTCGAAAATAGACTGCAATCGTTAACATCTGTCTGTCCAGTTTCATTCGATTGTGTGAAGGTCTCAAGCGCGGAAATATCGGGCTCAAAGGCCGATTCGTTTGGTATCGGGGCGCTCTAGTTGGGTGGCGCATGATTATCACCTGAAACGACTGCTTTGCTGACGGAAGCAGGCATTGGTGTTACTGCTTTGAATTGCAACGATTGGCCAATAGAGGTCATTGCGGCTTCTGGGATAACACCTCATAGCAGACGTTCGACCTATATAGCTACTTCATTGCGTCGATGGGGGAAACGACACCTCGTCCGCCACGATTTAGCACGTGCAAGTAGATCATCGTGGTCGGCACATCGCTATGACCAATTAGTTACTTAACTGTGCGGATGTCATATCCGGATTCCAGCAAGTGAGTGGCATAGGAATGGCGAAAAGTATCGGAAGTCACTCGCTTGGTCAGCCGTGCCGCTTCCGCCGCATGCTTGATCGCCCTCTGAAACGTCTGCTCGTGAATGTGATGCCGCCGCACGACACCCGACCGTTGATCCGTTGATTCGTGATCCGAGGGGAAGACCCAGAACCATCCCCACTGCGTTGCGGCCTTTCGGTACATGCGCTCTAGTGCATCGGGTAACAGCACGCCCGGCCGACCTGCGGCCCGATCCTCGTCATACACTCCCCGCGCAGCTTCGATCTGCTCGCCTAACGGCGTGACCAGTGCGATTGGCAACATGGTGACGCGATCCTTGCCGCCTTTGCCCTCCCGGATGATGATTTCCCGTCACCCGAAATCGACATCCTTGACGCGCAAGGTTATTAGCTGAGTGACTTTGAGAATTGTCTAGATTTGCCAGATAGTAATCATCTAAATTGTTACTACACCTTCCTCCTACTCCAACGGAATTCAAGCCGGGCCTGGATTGTTCTTTTGATGGACGCGGTCCATACGGGATACATGAAATATTGAGACATCATGGCTCTGAAAGTCTTCCCGCAAGGATCGCTTACTATCCGGCAATGGTCTGCCTTGTTGATCTTTGCCTGCATTGTGCCGGCCACCATCGCGACCACGCTGCTCATCTATTTCTCCTACAAGCGTGAGCGTGCCACGGTGGAAACCGTGACGATGGAGACTGCCCGTGCATTGATGCAGGCAATCGACAGTGAACTTTCCAGTGCAAGAGGGGCGCTGGAGGCGCTCGGCACCTCGCCTCACCTGACCAACGGAGATCTTGCGGCGTTCTACAAGCAGGCTGCGGAAGTCCAGGCGCAACTGCCTGGCGCCAATATCGCGATATCCGACGCTTCGGGCCGCCAGATGGCCAACACGCTAGTGCCATTCGGTACGCCGCTGCCGATGCAGGGCAATGCGCAACAGATCCAGGGCATTTTCCGCAGTGGTCAACCGGAGGTGTCCGATCTGTATATGGGAACGGTTGCGCATCGTTTCCTCACGAGCGTCGATGTCCCGGTGCAACGCGAAGGAAAGGTCAAATACGTCCTGTCCATGCAGTTTTTTCCCGATCGGCTCGACACCATTCTGGCCAGACAGCGTATTCCCGCTGGATGGGTTGTGGCCCTCGTCGATAGCAGGGGTATCGTGGTCGCACGTACCCGTGAATTGCAACGTTTCATCGGGCAATATGCCACGCCGGGACTGCGGCGCGCGATCTCGCAGGCAAGCGAGGGCAGTATCGAAGACTACACGTTGGAAGGCATACCGTCGGTGGCCATCTTCAGTCGCTCATCCATGTCGGCCTGGCATATCGCTATCGGCATGCATCGCTCTTTGCTGACCGCAGCGCTATGGGAGGCAGTCGCCTGGACCATTGCAGGCGCGCTGCTGCTGTTCGCGCTGGCGCTGACGCTGGCCAGCGTCATCAGCAAACGCATGGTGGCCTCGATTTGCAACCTGGTCGAGCCGGCAATCGCGCTCGGTTCCGGCAAGTCGGTGGTGATTCCGCCGCTGCACCTGAAAGAAGCACACGACGTGGGGCGGGCGCTGCTGCGGGCTGAGCATTTGCTCCAGCAACGAACGGCGGAACGCGATCAGGCCGAGCGGGCGGAGCACGAATTACGGGAGGCAAAACGCCAGGTGGAGCAGAGCGAAGCTTTTTTGCGAGGCATTTTCGAGGAAACGCCGGATGCCGTTTTCCTGGTGGCCGAGGATGGTCGCATCGAGCGCGCCAATGCGAAAGCGGAGCATTTGTTCGGCTATCCCCAGGACCGACTGAAAGCGCTCATGATCGACGAGCTGCTGTTCGATCCGCAATCCGAAGACGGGCAGGCATTGCGTAAAATCCTGTTCTCCATTCCGGCTCGACGCGCAATCAGCGATACCTGCGCGGTGCGCGCGCGCCGCGGCGACGGCGCTGTATTCCCGGTCGATGTCATGGCCAGTCCAATGCACGCAAATCGGGATAAGCTGATGATTGTGACGGTGCGGGATGTCACAGATCGCGAACGCAGCGAACAAGCGTTGCGTGAAAGCGAAAAGCGGTTTCGCAGCACGCTTGAGCACGCGCCGATCGGCATTGCGCTCGTTTCTCTCGACGGTCACTGGCTGGAGGTGAACAATGCCGTGTGCGAAATCATGGGCTACAACAGGGAAGAATTGCTGCGGCTCACCTTTCAGGACGTTACCTATCCGGATGACTTGCAGTCTGATCTCGCTTACAACCAACAGTTGTTGCGTGGCGAGATCCGGTCTTATCAGACGGAAAAACGTTACGTCCGCAAGGATGGCAGTGCCGTACCGGTGCTGCTGACCAGGACTGTGCTGCGGGACGACGACGGCCACCCATTCCACTTCATTGCACAGATCCAGGATATCAGCGAGCGCAAGCGCACTGAAGAAGAGCTGACCATGCTCAACCGGCGACTGGCACTCGCCACCCGTGCGGGTGGCATCGCAGTATGGGACTGGGATCTCATTACCGGCTCGCTGATATGGGACGAGCGCATGTTCGAGCTCTACAAGGTGCCGCCGGAACAGGCGAGCCAGACATACGACATGTGGCGACAGCGCCTGCACCCAGACGACCTGGAGTGCGCCGAGCGGGAACGCGACAAGGCGCTGGCCGGCTTGCGCGAGTACGCAGCCGAACTCCGGATTGTCTGGCCGGATGGACAGACACGCTTCATTCGTGCCAACGCCATTGTGTCGCGTGATCCGGCCGGGAAGCCGTTGCGCATGACCGGCACCAATATTGACATTACCGAAAGCCGGAAAAAGCAAGAGGCGATCAATGCAGCCTTGCGTGAAAAGGAAATCCTCCTCAAGGAACTGTATCACCGCGTCAAGAACAACTTGCAGGTGATCTCCAGCTTGTTCAACCTGCAACTGCGCACGCTGCCGCAAGGGTCGGCGCGCACTGCGTTAAGCGACAGTGCCGGCCGGGTCCGCGCAATGGCGCTGGTGCACGAGAAGCTCTACCAGTCCGGCAATCTGTCCTCGATCATGCTCAATGCCTATCTTTCGGATCTGTGCGCGCAACTCGGCCGTGCCGCGTCCGCCGAACGGCGCGGCATCGCGCTGCGTGTCGAGGTGGCGCCGATCGAAGTCGGGCTGGATACCGCGGTGCCGCTCGGGCTGATGCTCAATGAATTGATATCAAACAGCCTCAAGCACGCCTTTCCGGAAGAGTTGGGTGGTTGCATCGTCGTGCATGTCGAACGCGCAGACGAGAACCTGGTGCGGCTCTCGGTGTCCGACAACGGCATAGGCTTTCCATTAGGAATCGATCCAACTTTTTCGGCAAGCCTGGGTCTAAAATTGGTTGTTGCCCTGAGCAATCAGTTGGGCGGCGAATTAACCCTGGAAAATCGCAACGGCGCATATGCCGGCCTGGTATTCCGGATTGATGGCAGGGCGGAAACGGCGGCGCAGGTCCGTAGCGGAGAATGACGAATGGTTGAAGCGATCCCGGGAGAATTGATCACCAGGAACGGCCCTCCCCGGATTCTGGTGGTCGAAGACGAATCCATCGTTGCCATGGACCTGGTGGCTCAGCTGGGCGACATGGGCTATGAAGTCTGCGGTAACGTCGACAACGGGCGGGACGCAATTGGCCGCGCAGATGCACAGCATCCGGACCTGGTTTTGATGGATATCGTCATCAGGGGCGACATGGATGGCATCGAGACGGCCGCCAGCATCAGCCGCGGCCTGCATATCCCGGTCGTGTACCTGACCGCCTACAGCGACGAACGCACGGTCGAGCGCGCTGCCCGCACCGGCCCCTACGGCTATTTGACCAAGCCATTCCAGACTGCGGAGCTGCGCGCCGGAATCGAGGTTGCGCTCTACAAGTCGCGTCTGGAGCGGCAGCTGCGCAATTCCGAGCAATGGTTTGCTTCGACTCTGCGTTGCGTCGCAGATAGTGTGGTGGCGACCAACGCACACGGTCACATCCGCTTCATGAACCCGGCAGCGGAGGCCTTGCTGGGGTGCCGGGTGGATGATGTGATCGGGTGCGATGTCGGCGAAGTGATCCGCCTGGAAGATGCGAGGAGTCATGCGTCACTGGAATCGCCGGTCCGGCACGCGCTCGAGAACAATACGACGGCGGATATCGAGTTCGGCTCACTGCTGGTCGCCCGCAATGGCGAGCGCTTGCCGGTGGACGATTCCGCTGCGCCGATTCGCGATGATGAGGGCAAGGTGCTGGGCGCTGTGATGGTATTTCGCGATGTGCGCGAGCGACTGGAAGCCGAGAATCGCCTGAGGCAAAGCGAACAGCGCTTTCGCAGTGCATTCGATTTCGCGCCAGTGGGTATGGCGCTGGTCAGCCTGGATAATCATTTTCTTCAGGTAAATAGCGCAATCTGCAAGCTGCTCGGCGTCAGCGAATCCGAGCTGGTCGGCGCGGACCAGGGCATGTTCTGTCATCACGATAGTCTGAAGAATGAACGGGCTTGCCTGTATGAGCTTCTGTCGGGGAATTCCGCTTCGGAGCAATTCGAAAAGCGCTACCGTTCCTGCAACGGCAAGGATATCTGGACCCTGGTGAGCGTATCGTTGCTGCGCCAGAATGATGAACCCTTGTGCTTCCTGTTTCAGGTACACGATGTGTCCGAACGCAAGGAGGCGGAATACCGGCTCACGCGGCTGGCGCATTTTGACTCGCTCACAGGGCTTGCCAATCGGGCCTATCTGAGTGACGAGATCGAGCGCGAGATCGTGGCGGCGCGGCGTCATCAGCGTGGCCTTGCCGTGGTTTTTATCGACCTCGACCACTTCAAGCAGGTCAACGACAGCCTCGGGCACGAGGCCGGCGACGAATTACTGCAAACCGTGGCCGCCAGGCTGCGCGCTTCGGTGCGCGAGACGGATATCGTGGGCCGGCTAGGAGGCGACGAGTTTGTGATCCTGCTGCCGGAAATTCGCAATGCAGAAGACGTTCTGCCAGTCACCAACAAGGTGCGTGCGGAATGCGGCAAGCCGGCACATATCTCCGGCCAGGAGATGCGTATTGGCATCAGCCTTGGCGTGAGCCTTTTTCCTGACGATGCGCAGGATTCTCGCACGCTGCTGCGCTATGCCGACAGCGCCCTGTATCATGCCAAGGCCGAGGGGCGCAATCATCTGCAGTTCTATCGACCGGAGCTGACTGCGCGCATGGAGGAGCGCATGCGGTTGGGCGGCAATTTGCGCAGCGCGCTGGAGCGCGGCGAATTCGAACTGCACTTCCAGCCGATCATGTCATTGGCTAACCACCGGCCGCGCGCTGCCGAGGCATTGATCCGCTGGAATCATCCGGAGCTTGGCCTGCTTGCCCCCAATACCTTCATTCCGCTGGCAGAGGAAATTGGCCTGAGCGCTGCGATCGGGGAGTGGGTGATCGGCGAAGCCTGCCATCAGGCGGCATCGTGGGGCGCCGCCGGCGGCATGCCGCTTCATGTAGCGGTTAATGTGTCGGCATCCCAGTTCAAGGCCGGCAATCTGGTGCAGGTTGTCCGCAAAGCGCTTGCCGCGGCCGGTTTCCCGGCGCAACGCCTTTGCCTCGAGATCACCGAACAGCTGCTTCTTGGCGATAGCACCAAGAACCTCGACATCCTGGCGCAGTTGAAGGCGCTCGGCGTGGGCATCGCGATCGATGACTTCGGCACCGGCTATTCCTCGCTCAGCTATATCAGCCATTTCGCCCCAACCGAGCTCAAGATTGACCGTTCGCTGATTGCAGACGACGACGGTGAACATGTCGCGCTCGTCACTGCCGCCATCGCCATGGCACGCAGCCTCAAGCTGCAGGTCGTGACAGAAGGCGTGGAGACGAAGGCGCAGGAAGCCTTCCTGCAGAGCCAGGGATGCGAGATGGCGCAGGGTTTTCTTTACGCTGAACCGTGCGCCGGTCCGGAATTTCTTGATTGGCTGCGGCGTACCGGTAACGGGCAGCAGGCGGCAAGCCGTTAAGCTGCATGGCGCGTGTCAGCGCGCGAGTTCCGGATGTTCTGCGAGCTGCTTCGTGCGCATTTCTTCGATCCGGCGTAATTTTTCCTCCGCCTTCGCGATATCCTCTGGCGCAATGCCGGCGCAGCGCGCGCAATGTCGTCGCGTAGCCGCGGCACGGGCGAAGGGAGGAAGCACTTGGGCGTTCTGGCGCGTTTCGAAGCGCTGGTAGGCGACCGGATCGGCTAGTTCGGCGGCCTTCGGCTTGTGCGACGTTTCCGTGTCGCGCTGGATCGGAGGAGTGCGCGGCTCGCGGTTTTTGCGCGCCTGCGCCAAGCTTTGGGCGGCCGTCTGCGATGCTTGCAGCGGCGGTAACGGCATGCCTTGGGGTTCGCCGGCGGCAGTGCGGAAGGCAGACGGCCAGGCGGGCGACAGCGCAGCCGGCGTGTGTTTGCGCGGCGCCGGCTGGCCGGCGGATGCTTCAGGTTGCGCATCGACCGGTCACAGCTACCAGGCTGTGCCTCCGAGGCCCAATGCCGCAACGATCATCCAGGCACGCTTCATCGCTTGTCCGCCAACAGGTTGAACGGCTCGTCGAGCGCGTTGCGATTGATGTCGATGTCCGCATCGTGCAGCAGCCGGTCGCGCAGCGACTTGAACTGCAGCATCGCCTTTTCCTGCGCGATCGCCTTGTTAGCGCGCGTTAACTGTCCGCTTTCCGACTTGCCGAGAGACAGCTCAGGGTCGCTTGCAGCTAATCAAAGCTTTCCCGGAAAGTCCGGTTACCGAAGTATCCCTGCCAATGCGACAAGGACCATGTTGTAGCGCGTGCCCGGCTTTTTCCGTGCGACTACCGAATAACTTTGCGACAAACTGCAAGACATCTTCGTAACCAGGAGAATGAAAGAGTTAGAACAGCATGTCCCGACAGACTTTTGCGCAAGAATTCAATGCACGAGTTATAGCATTAAAGCATATCGGAAGAAATGCGATTAAGCTAACTAAGCTGACGCGGTAGCACTGTGCATATTTGGTAACTCTACGCAATAACACCGGCAGAAATACTCGGCAAGCGGTCGTTGCACACAGTCAGATGAATACCGGAGATTAAGCATCAGTATCCATTGGAGCGCCAAATTTGAGGTCGGACAATATCCCTTCGCAACAATCGGTCCACGCTCGCTAAGAGAATGTGGGACATTGACGGATCCCGACAACGGCATTCGTGTCATCTTACAGATCAAGGTTCCGCATGCGAACAATCGGACTTGTTTTGACGGGGTGGGCGCCGCTGTTCAACTCTTCAGGAGATAAAAATGACCAGCAAAAATACGATTTGTCTATGGTACGAAGGCGGCGCCGTTGACGCCGCGAACTTTTATGCTGAAACATTCCCCGATAGCTCGGTCGGTGCCATTTACCGCGCACCCGGCGACTATCCCGATGGCAAGCAGGGCGATGTCCTGACAGTCGAGTTCACAGTCGCCGGCATTCCCTGCATTGGGCTGAATGGCGGTCCGCATTTCAAGCACAACGAGGCATTCTCGTTTCAGATTGCGACCGACGACCAAGCTGAAACCGACCGCTTGTGGAATGCCATCGTCGGCAATGGCGGCCAGGAAAGTGCATGTGGCTGGTGCAAGGACCGGTGGGGATTGTCATGGCAGATCACCCCGCGCGCCCTTATCGCGGCAATATCCGACCCCGATCGCGCGGCGGCCAAGCGTGCATTCGACGCGATGATGACCATGAGAAAAATCGATATCGCCGCCATAGAAGCAGCACGGCTAGGCCAAAACCTGTCCTAACAACGACGAGCGTATCCCGCACGTTGTCTCATGTTCAGATCTAAACGGATGGCTGACCGTCCGTTTCTGGTCGTGGGCATCCAAAGTTCAGCATGAAGCATTTACGCCAGCTACAGTCGATTTCTGCTGATTCGATCGTTTGCGCACAAAAAACAGGGCAGTATGACCAACGGCTATGTCGGCCATACTGCCCTTATCCGATACTCGGACGGTTCATTCCCGGAGCCGCCGAGATTTACTTGGAAGTCGAGCCCGGTGTCGTCGTTGTGCTGCCGGAGCTGCTGCCACTACCACTGCCGCTTGGTGTTGCGCTGCTACCGCTGCCACTTGGTGTTGCGGTACTGCCGCTGCCAGTAGTATCACTGGTTCCGCTGCCTGTTCCACCCGTTGTGCTGCCTGCGCCGCTGGACCCTCCTGTACCAGTACCGGTGCCGCCTGTCGTGCTGCCCGTACTACCGGACGTGCTGCCAGTGGTTCCACTTGTGCCACCAGTAGCACCGGCCGAACTGCTGCCTGTTGCACCGCCGGTAGTACTGCCACTGGCACTGGTGTCCGGGCTAGTGCCCGTGGTGCCAGTACCGCCAGCCGTGCTGCCTGTGCTGGGTGTTGTCGTACTCGGGCTTGCCGCTGTGCTGCCGGAAGAGATGCTTCCTGTAGTGCCAGGTGTCGTGCTGGCCGTGCCGCTGGAGGAGGTGCCGCCGGTGCTTCCGGTTGCGCCCGTACCGCCGGCACTGCCCGCATCTTTCTTGTCACATGCGCCCAAGGTCAAGGTGGCGACAAGCGCCGCGAGCAATACTGAATATTTCATATCGGTTCCTCTCAGAAAATATAGTTGTAAGTAGAGTGCTCGGCTAATTGGAGGAAAGTGATTGCGTTAAGTGCCTGTCAAGACTTTGATAAATATCAGCCGGGACATGTTTTTTTCGATATACGCATCGCTGTGCGACAAGGAAATGCCGCGCCGATTACTTTGCTCGCTCAAGCATTGATTAAAGAATTGGTTTTCCGCCGGATAGATGCTCGGTCTCTAAAACTGAACGTCCAGCTGAAATCTGGTATGTCCGAAGGCCAAATGAATATACCTTCCTTGCATCGGCGCCCGGTTTTTCCGTACGAACTGCTATGGCTTCGGACTTTACCGGTTGTGCTATTCCCGGAAGTGGGGAAGACGTAAAGGCAATTCAATATTGCGATAAACGACGGTTCTGTAGAAAGCGGCGTCGTAAAGTGATCCGGGCGGTTTCGCAATGTGAAAAAAGATCGTTTCTCTAAAGAATTTGTTTTCTTTCAGAAACCGATCATACTATTAGATAAAACCTGAAAAAATGAAGGGAATTTATGCCCGAGGATCTGGTACCGCATCCGCAGCCCGCAAGGGCAGGGATGGGTGCGCCCAGTTCCACCATTAGCAAGAAAATTGCAGCAATCTTTTGCGTGATTCTGTTGGTAGCGGTTGCCAATGTCGCTGTGATGCGTGCCATGCTCAACGATGTCAACGGCGTCGCCGAGACTGTGAATGTGGCAGGCAAGTTACGCATGCTGAGCCAAAAAATCGCATTCGAAACCACCAAGGCAATGCAGCAACCGTCGGCAGGTACGGCCGATGTCGCTGCCTCACTAAATGAATTTGACAGGGCACTGACGGTGTTGGCGCGCGGTGGCGAAGCGTTCGGCTATCACGTGCCAGTACTGGCGCCTCGTCATCGCCCGTTGCTCGATACCGCGCGCAGCGATTGGACCCTGTTCCGTGGCCATATCGAAGCGACGCTTGCCGCGCGCGGCGCACGCACGGTCCTTGCCTCACAGGAGATCGCCGAAGGCGCGCTAAAACTGCTTGTCGATGCCGAAGCGCTGGTCGACTCGCTCACCATCGAAGCACAGCAGGCACAGCAGCGCGCCTTGAACAGGATGTACGCGCTGATGCTCTTTGACGTTCTGGTGCTGGCGATGGTTTTCTTCGCTGTGCGGCGTCGTATCGTGAAACCCTTGCGCGAACTGATGCAACGCAGCAGGGAGCTTGCCGATGGCAACTACGGCGCGGTCGTTAATTATCGATCCAATGATGAACTCGGGCTGCTTGCCAGGCTGTTCAACGAATCCGCCGGGCGCATCGGTGATCTGATTGCGCGCATCGAACACGACCGTCTGAACCTTCGCCAAGCCGAATCCATGTTTCGCGGTTTCGCAGAAAACTCCGTAGTCGGCGTGTATATCGTGCAAAACGGTAGGTTCCGTTTTGTAAATCCTAAAATGGCGGAAATGTTCTCCTACACATCGGAGGAGATGGTTGCTTCGATCAAGGTCTATGATCTTGTGGCCGACGCCGACCGAGGCCTTGTCGAGGAAAACGTCCGCAAGCGCCTGCATGGCGAGACCAGTGAAGTGCACTATGAACGCCGCGCGCGCCGCAAGGATGGTTCGCTGTTCGACGTCGAGGTATTCGGTTCCCTGATGAAAATCGATGGCGAAAACGCGACCATCGGCATCATGCTCGATATTTCCGAGCGCAAGCGCCTCGACCTCGCGTTACGGGTGCTGAGCGCCTGCAATCAGGCACTGGTGCGCGCCACCGACGAGCAGGCCCTGCTGACGGAGATCTGTCGCATCGTGCGCGAGATCAGCGGCTATCCCTTCGTCTGGGTTGGACTTGCGGAAGACGGCGCGCAAAAGAAGGTGCGTCCTGTGGCCTTGTCCGAAATGGAAGAGGGCGCGCTGGTTGCTACCCTCAATCATGTAACCTGGGATGAATCGGTAACCGGACGCGGCGCCACCGGCACCGCCATCCGGCGCGGCCAGGTCGTTGTCGTACACGATCTGCAAACCAGTTCAGTGCACGCGCCATGGCGTGAATTCATGGTGCGCTATGCGATTGCGTCTGCCATGTCGCTGCCTCTCAAGACCGGTAACAAGATCCTCGGTGCGCTGACCGTTTATTCGCACGACGCCAACGTTTTCGGACCTAATGAAGTCAAGGTGGCGGAAGAGCTTGCGGACAATCTCGCTTATGGCATTGCCGCGTTGCGCGCCGAGGCCGCCCGCCGCGAATACGCACAACAACTTGAATACCATGCGGGCCACGACATCCTCACTGATTTGCCCAATCGCGCTTTGTTGCAGGACCGGCTGACGCACGCCATCGCCTATGCATCACGGTACTGCTACCAGGTATGGGTACTGTTTCTTGATCTCGACCGCTTCAAGTTCGTCAACGACAGCCTGGGGCACAAGGCCGGCGACATTGTGCTCAAGACGGTCTCCGCGCGGCTGCAGGCGGCTGTGCGAGAGACGGACACTGTGGCACGCCTGGGCGGGGATGAATTTGTACTCGTCCTGCCGGAGCGTATCGATGAGCGGCTCACCAGCAATGTCGTGCAACGCATCATGGATGCTGTTGCCAAGCCGCTGAGCGTGGAGGGACATGAGTTCTTCCTCGGATGCAGCATCGGCGTGGCGGTCTACCCCACCGATGGAGAAGAGCCGGAAACCTTGATCAAGCATTCGGATATCGCGATGTACCGCGCCAAGGAAACCGGACGCAACAACTTCCAGTTCTACACTGCGGCGATGAATGAACGCCTGCTGGAGCGACTGCGCATCGAAAGTGATCTTCGCGCTGCCGTTGAACGCGCGGAATTCGTGTTGCATTACCAGCCGCAAATTGATCTGCGCACCGGCCATACCGTTGGCATGGAAGCCTTGATCCGCTGGCAGCATCCGACGCTCGGGCTGGTGCCACCCCTGCGTTTTATCGGGCTGGCAGAGGAGACCGGACTCATCGTGCCGATCGGCGAATGGGTATTGCGCACAGCATGCGAGCAAGCCATGGTGTGGCAACGTGCCGGGCTCGGTGCACTGCGCGTTGCCGTCAACCTGTCGGCACGCCAGTTTGGGCAACAGGACCTCGCACAGTCCATCGCCGCTACACTCCAAGTCACCGGATTGCAGCCGAATTTGCTGGAGCTCGAGCTGACCGAAAGCCTGGTGATGACCGATGTCGAGCGCGCAATTGGCATCTTGAGTGAACTCAAGGCATTGGGCGTGAAGTTGTCGCTGGATGATTTCGGCACCGGTCATTCGAGTTTGTCCTACTTGAAACGACTGCCGATCGACGCGCTCAAGATCGACCAATCCTTTGTGCGCGATATAGCGCGCACGCCAGACGACGCTGCCATCGTAGCGTCCATCATTTCACTCGCGCACAACCTGAAACGCGACGTGATCGCGGAAGGTGTGGAAACGCACGAACAACTTGCCTATCTGCTGCGCCATGGCTGCAACGAAATGCAAGGCTATTATTTCAGCAAGCCGGTGGCAGCTGATCTCTTCGAACGATTACTACGCGAGGACCAGCAAAGGTCCTTGTCATGGGCGCATCCTTATCGACCGTGATATTCAGAGCGCCTGGACATAGCGTTGCAGAAAAGTCCTGGTCTGGCCGTCAGGGAATTCGATCATGATCTTTTCCCCCGCAGAAGAGCGCACGCGCCCTTCGCCATACTTCGGCACTTTTACGGTGCTGCCGACATCCGGCGAGGCATTTCTCTCTACTTGAACCGTATGCGGCACATGATGCCGCACATGCTCCGGACTAAGCGCCTGTTCCGGCGGCTGCCGGCAGTTGTCGCAGTTACCGCAATGCGCCCATTCGACATGCTCGCCGAAATACTCCGCCAGCACCTTCCAGCGGCAAAAGCCCGTCTGCGCATAGAACACCAGGCGTTCCAGTGCCTCATGGTCGCGCGTGCTCTTGTCGCGGTACGTGTCGACCAGTCGGTTCAATTCCTTTGCCTTCACGCGTAGCCTGGTCAGCCGATACTCGAGATCGCCGTTCTGCTCCAGCAGGCCGCCATCCTTGAGCAGCTTGAGCGACACCTGCAGCCTGCCTTCCGGCACTTGCTCAAGTTCTTCCTTCAGGCGCGAAAACGGCACCTGCGGATGCTCTGTCGCCAATTTCTGCAATGCTGCATAGACAGTGCCAAGATCCTCCGCGCCGGGATAGCGGCGCGCCAGGAAAAACTGCTGCACCTGCTTGTCCTTGGCGTAATAGAGCAGGGTGCAATCGGCGTCCTCGCCATCACGTCCGGCCCGGCCGGATTCCTGGTAATACGCTTCAAGATTGGCAGGCACCTGAAAATGAAATACAAAACGAATATCCGGCTTGTCGATGCCCATGCCGAACGCATTGGTGGCCACCATGATTCTGTTGGCGCCTGACATGAATGCATCCTGATTAGCGATGCGCGTCTTGGCTGAAAGCTGGCCGTGATAAAAGGTAACGCTTTCGCCCGCCTGCTGCAGCGCGTGGTACACCTCGTCGACGGCTTTTACCGTGGCGGCATAGACAATGCCCGAACCTTTCGCTTCACGCGCAAGGCGCAAAGTCTCGGAAAGTTTTTCCTGTTCGCTGGTTGCGGTCATCACGCGATAGTGCAGATTTGACCGGTAGATACCGGTATTAATGACATGCATGTCGGCGATGCCGAGTTGCTTTCCGATATCCTCAATCACGTTTGACGTTGCGGTCGCCGTCAGCGCTAGCACAATGGGGTTGCCTAGCGCAGCAATCGTCGCCCCCAGGTGAAGATAGGCGGGACGAAAATCATGGCCCCAATGAGAAATGCAGTGTGCTTCGTCGATGACGAACAGGCTTATCTTGTTATGGCGGAGTGTCGCCAGGAAGTCCGGATCGGACAACCGCTCCGGTGTGGCGAAGATGAATTCGCTATCCGCCTGCCTGATGCTTTCGATGGCAGACGCCTCTTCACTGCTGCTCAGCGTGCTGTTGATTTCCGTCGCTGCGACACCGGCAGTTTCCAGTTTGCCTGCCTGGTCCTTCATCAAGGAAATCAACGGTGACACGACTACTGTCATGCCGGGCAGTTTTAGCGCAGGAAGTTGATAGCACAGTGACTTTCCGGCGCCCGTCGGCATGATCGCAAGCGTGTTATGGCCATGTAGGACACAGTCGATGACTTGCTGTTGTTCCGGCCGCAGATGCCGGATGCCGAAGGTTTCATGCAGTGTTTTCTGCAGGGCCTTGTCATCAGCGACAGATTTCGGCAAAGACGCCCGGTGGTTTTCGGAAGACAAATCCGCTTTGCCGTGCTCTAGCGCGGCTGAGATATACGAAGGATGCATGGTTTTGGAAGGACAGTCGGATTAGAGGTGTCCTACCTCTTATGCAGCAAGCATGCCAATGCAAAATGATGCCGCTAGATATCGTATGAGCGAGTGAAAAGATGCTGCAAAGCATGCGATTAAGATAATTCACACTTTTGATCCGCATATGCAGTACAATGGGCCACCGTTTGAAGTTTGAGCTAGTAGTGCAGTATTTGTCTGTCATTCTTTCTTGCTTCAAAGGATCTACCGGGCGAAAGCTCACTAACTGTAATAGGAAATGTAATGGCAACAGGTATTGTTAAGTGGTTCAACGACGCTAAAGGTTTTGGTTTCATCACTCCGGACGAAGGCGGCGAAGATCTGTTCGCGCACTTCTCCGCGATCGCTTCCAGCGGCTTCAAGTCGCTGAAAGAAAACCAGCGTGTTTCGTTCGAAGTGACGACTGGCCCGAAGGGCAAGCAAGCTTCCAACATTCAGCCGATGTAAGCTGAATCAGCTAACGCTGTAAAAAATGCCGTTCAGTGAATAACTGAACGGCATTTTTATTTGCGCGGGGGTTTTCTTTTGCGAAAAATATTCATTCCTATGAGACGAATGCGTCGCGCATCTCGTCGCGCATCTTTTGACGTCGAGCCAATGCATTAGCGGCGGGCCCTCTACACTAATGGCGATCGCCTGATTTTCACGACCAAAGCAAAGTTTGCCGTCCTGAATCTTCTCGTCTCCGGCTGAATAATTCGTTTTCTCCAGTGAGCAGGCGTGCCGGAAGCCAAGCGGGATAGGGAATTACCATTCCGTCTTGCTCAATTCTGTGACGCGCATTGGTGAAGACATGACAAGCATTTTGCCTGGAATCGCACTAGCCGCATCAACTGCTTTTGCCGGTGTTCCTCTGGTCGACATGGAAAAGGCCTATTGGGACTGCGAGTTCGCGGCTGAGCAGGGGCTCCTGGACTCCAGCGACGCCGGGGTGTGCAGCGAGATGTACGAACGGCTCAAGACAAAGAAATTCAACAACGATTTTCATCTCTTTCTGCAATGGTGGAAAAAGAACAAGGGACGCGAATACGTCTCACGTGCAAACTTGCTCCGTTACCACGTTCCAGCAGATTGAGATCAGCCAGGTAATAGCACGGCGGCGCCGTCGAATTCTCCCTTCCGCAAGGCGGACAACGCCTCGTTCGCCTGATCAAGCCGAAAAGAAATCGGGCTCGTCCGTATATCGAGTACATCCGCTAGGGTAAAAAATGCCTCGCCATCCGCACGTGTCAGATTGGCAACCGAGCGTACCTTCCGCTCTCCCCATAACAATGCATACGGAAAAGCGGGTATATCACTCATGTGGATGCCTGCACATACCACCGTGGCGCCCTTGCGAGTTGCAGCCAGTGCCTGCGGGACGAGCGCACCTAGCGGCGCGAAGATAATCGCACCATCGAGTGGCTCTGGTGGCGCGCCGGTCGAATCGCCTGCCCACACCGCGCCAAGTGATCGTGCGAACGCCTGTGAGCGCTGATCGCCCGGCCGCGTAAATGCATAAACGGCCTTGTCTTGTTGTGCTGCAATTTGCGCGACAATGTGTGCGGCCGCCCCGAAACCGTAAATGCCCAGTCGTTTTACCTCGCCGACCATGGCATAAGCGCGATAGCCGATCAAACCAGCGCATAGGAGCGGAGCAGCATGCAAGTCATCATATTTTGCCGGCATGCGGAAGCAGTAACGTGCATCGGCCACGGTGTATTCCGCATAGCCCCCATCACGATCATAGCCGGTGAACATCGCGTTGTCGCATAGATTTTCCTGCTTCGTTTCGCAAAATCCGCAATGACGACAAGTGCCTCCGAGCCAGGGCACGCCCACTCTGTCACCCACCGCAAATTCATGCACGCCCATGCCGCACTGCACGACTACTCCGACGATTTCATGACCCAAGACCACGGGGCTTTTATGTGGTAATAATTCACCATCAACAATATGCAGATCGGTGCGGCACACTCCGCAGGCGGTAATGCGAACCAGAATCTCATGTCCGGCAGGGGACGGAATCGGAATTTCAGCCAGGCGCAAGGGCGCGCGTGGATGGTCGAGCAGCATCGCGTGCATGCTGCCGGAATGGGGGGAAATTTGCTGCCATGGCGACCTCTGTTATGAAATGGAGAGTCAAGCATGCGTCGAAAACTTTTCATCTCATCATACCTCTGCAAACACACAAGTCACGGTGTACGATGCACCTGTTTGACGCATACAAAAACAATCAGGGGACTAAGCGATGATGTTCAAATTTGGCAAGACAGCACAAGAGCCGGAGAGCGCCAAAGCATCCGGTACGGATCTGGAGCGCGTGGTTGGCGACATCGCGCATCAAGCCGCCGGAATAGGCAAGGAATCGGCCGACCTCAACGGCTTGATTGACGATCTGGCCGGAATGAGTGGAAAGCAGGCAGAAACCTTCAAGGCGCTTGCCAATGAAATCGATGCGATGGTTCGCGCCAATCATGCAATCGAGGAAGTTACCAAAGCCAGCCACGAATCGGTGCGTCGTGCGCGGCACACGGTCGAGCAGATCGGACAGGGCGTAATCGCCGTCACCGACAATCTGGCGGATGTTGCCGATGCCGCCAACGAAATTACCCAGATTGCTCTGCAGACCAGGCTAGTTGCCTTCAATGCTTCGGTCGAGGCAAAAAGAGCCGGCGAAGCTGGTCGTGGCTTCGGCGTCGTGGCCGATGCAGTAAAGGACCTGGCCGCCAAGGTAGAGCAATCGTCGAAGCAGATCATGAGCACGGTCACGCAACTCGATGCGCGCATCAAACTCCTGGCTGACGATATTCAATCAAAGGAGAATCGGCAGAAAAGCGCTGACAAGAAAACGGAAACCTTTGATGGGGCAGTATCTGAAGTGGAGCGAGGCGTTGAGGAAATCGCCGGCGCGGCACAAAAGAATCTTGCCAGCTGCGCCGACGTACTTGAATCGGTGAGAGGCTTGTCTGAGCAGGTGGCCAGCACTGCGAATGCACTGCAGGATGCGCGCAAGCGTACCGAAAGTTTTCTCACGCTGTCCGAATCGCTGATTGAAATAGCTGCTGAAAGTGGTGTCCGTACCGAGGACACGCCCTTCATCGAAGCTGCCGTCAACTTAGGCCGGCAAATATCTCAGTTGTTCGAAGAAGGCATTCGTTCCGGTGCAATCACAGCGGCGGATCTGTTCGACGACAAGCATCAGTCGATGCCGGGAACCAATCCTGAACAGTTCATGACTCGGTTTACGCCTTTCTGCGACAAGGTTTTGCCCAACCTGCTGGAGGATATTCTTTCCTGGTCGCCGAAAATCGTGTTTGGTGTGGCGACCGACCGCAAGGGATATATTCCGACTCACAATCGCAAATTTTCCAAGCCGCAGGGCAGGGATCCGGTCTGGAATCAGGCCAATGCCCGGAATCGCCGTTTCTTTGTTGGGCGTACCGAATGGGCGGCCATCAATAATCGCAAGCCATTCCTGCTGCAAACCTATCGCCGTAACATGGGAGGCGGGAATTTCGCGGTGATGAAGGATCTGTCAGTGCCGATCATGGTCAACGGCAAGCATTGGGGCGCATTACGCATCGGTTATCAGTTCTAAGTGACGATAAAAAAACGGCCACTGATGTGGCCGTTTTTGTTTTGCATCGACAGATTACTGTTTGTAGATACCGGCTCCGACGAAGAAGTCGTCCACTTTCTCAACATAACTAGACTTTGCTTCAACGGTATTGTTGACCGGGTTCGGCCACTTGTAATCGACCCAGCCTTTGCCTTTGGTCGTCGACACTTCAATCAATTTCTTGATCAGATAAGTGCCATCTGCATCGCGCATGTCGATCAGGTTTTTGCCCACCATTTTCTTCGCATTGCCGTTGCCGATTGCCAGATTGGTGCCGCTCATGTCATACACAAAAATGTACAGGTTGCGGTCGACAAATTGTCCCTTGGTGTTGTTGAACTCTTCAAACGCCTTCTCCTTGCCGTTCGCCTTGATGTAGGCAACGGCTTTTTTGACCATTGCGACAGCCTCGTCCGCCGACGCCCGATCCTCTGCTGCAAATGCAGTGGTATTGAGCAAGGCGCAAATCAGGCCGAGTGCTAGTCCTTTGAAAAGTGCTTTCATTTGTGTCTCCTGAATGTTGTAAATAATTGGCTATGCCGAGGCTTCAAATAAGTGCGGCACACCCGGCGATTCCGGCTTCCTGAGGAAGGTTTTCCACTGTATTCCTCCCCTGTTTTGAGCGTCGTTGATCTAAATCAACTTGCCTTGAGGAAAGATCAGAGTGATCTGGATAGTGGCATGGCTACTTAAGAAGTTGGGTGAAATGGCTTCATCCATCGCATGAAAAAGATTGAACGTCATGGATTACGCCTTGCGCCAATAGTCGGGTTGCGCATACGCATGCCGCAGAAAATCCACAAAGGCGCGGATACGTAAAGGAAGATGGCGCCGCTGTGCAAAAACGGCATAGACATCGTTGCCGGGCGCGGCGAATTCGTCGAGGACGGTCACCAACTGACCCGATTCGATCGCGGTCCCGACTTCCCACATTGACCGCCACGCCAGGCCTTTACCGGACAAGGCCCAGTCATGCAGCACGGCACCGTCGTTGCAGACCATATTGCCGACCACTTTGAGGGTGACATTCTTACCATTCTGCCGAAATGTCCAGCCGCGCTGGCTGCCTTCGCTGCTGATCGCGAGGCAATTGTGCTTTGCCAGGTCATCCAACGATTTTGGCGTGCCATGCCGTTTTATATAAGAAGGGGCGGCCACGACTACGCGCTTGTTGTCAGCGAGTTTCACGCCGATCAGATTGGAATCAGACAAGGCGGCGATGCGAATCGCAACGTCGATGCCTTCGCCGATCAGATCGACCACGCGGTCGTTCAGGTTCAAGGTAATGCTGACATCATTGTGCTGCGACAGGAAAGAAGGGATCAACGGTGCCACATGCTGACGGCCAAAACCGGCCGGTGCGGAAATCAGCAAATGCCCGCTGGCACGGGCGCTGCGTTCGGAGACTGCCGACTCGGCATTTTCCAGGTCGGCAAGGATGCGTTGACAGTCTTCCAGAAACGCGACGCCTTCATTGGTCAGGGCGATTTTGCGCGTGGTTCTTTGCAATAGTTTGACGCCAAGGCGTTCCTCCAACGCATCGAGCCGACGCCCGATCATGGCGGGTGCAATACCTTCGGCACGTGCTGCCGCAGACAGGCTGCCCTTGGCGGCGACATCGACAAAAGTGGAAATTTGCTTGAATTGGTCCATGTGCCGACAATATTTTAGTTGATACTAAAACGCAATAATAAAGTGATTATTTGTTCCGTTTATGTAGATTTATATTGAATATACTGCGGTAATTCCTCCATCTGGATTCTCACCAATGACTATTCAAGCAATTGCTTTCGATGCCTACGGGACGCTGTTTGATGTGTATTCGATTGGCATGCTCGCGGAAAAACTGTTTCCGAAGCGCGGCGCGGCTTTGGCCGAACTGTGGCGTGACAAACAAATTGAGTACACCCGCCTGCGCACGCTCTGCTCGACCTATAAGCCATTCTGGGAAGTGACACAGGATGCCTTGGTGTTTTCCTGTAAAAAGCTTGGTCTCGATTTGACGCTGGACGCGCAGAACAGCCTGATGGGTCAGTACGCCAAATTGCAGGCTTTTCCCGAAAACCTCGGTGTGCTGACGCAGCTGAAGGACATGGGATTGAAGCTGGCGATTCTGTCCAATGGCAATCCGCAAATGCTCGAATCCGCAGTTGAAGCCGCTGGCATGCGAGGTATCTTCAACCATATTCTGTCGGTTGACGTCGTCAAGAAATTCAAGACTGCGCCCGAAGCGTACCAATTGGCGCCAGACGTTTTCGGGCTGTCGGCAAAAAATATTCTTTTTGTCTCCAGTAACTGCTGGGATGCGTGCGGCGCCACCTGGTTCGGTTACACCACGTTCTGGGTCAACCGCGCCAAGGCACCGCTGGAAGAATTGGGTGTGACGCCCGACGCCACTGGCCCGGATATGAACGCCTTGTTGCAGTTCGTGCGCAAGCAGAACGGGGCGGCCATATGAGCGCCTGGCAGATCGCCTTGGTTGGCTTTGCCGCCTTTTGTGCTGGCGCGATGAACTCGGTTGCTGGCGGCGGCACCTTCTTTTCATTTCCCGCCTTGCTTGCGGCAGGCGTTCCGCCGATTGCCGCGAATGCCAGCAATTCCGTCGCTCTCTGGCCTGCCAGCCTGTCGGGTGCTTGGGCTTATCGCACCGAACTGGCGCGTTACAAGCGCTATCTGATTCCAATGGGAATAGTGTCCTTCGTCGGCGGCATTGGCGGTGGTCTGCTGCTGCTCGCCACCCAAGATGCGATGTTCTCGAAGTTGATTCCGTGGCTGCTGCTGTTTGCCACTGTCCTGTTCGCATTTTCAGGTCGATTGTCTGTCTTGCTGCGTGGCGCACACGCGGGCAAGCCCGGCAACAGCATGACCTCACTTGCTGGTCAGGCGGTCGTCTCGGTGTATGGTGGCTTCTTTGGTGCCGGCATGGGCATTCTAATGCTGGCCAGCTTGGCAATGGCCGGCCATGACGACGTTCATGAAATTAATGCCATCAAAAATCTGCTCTCCGCCATTATCTATAGCGTCACCGTTCTTACCTTCGTGATCGCCGGCGCTGTCAGTTGGCCGTACACTCTCATCATGATCGCTACGGCAACCTTAGGAGGGTATTGGGGCGCCAGCATTGCGCGCAAGATTCCTGCGCTTTGGCTGCGTCGCTTTATCATCACTGTTGGCTTCATTCTTTCCCTATTTTATTTCTGTAAAACAATATAAATAAGTAAGGCTGTATTTTAATAAAACCGGCTACGGCCGGTTTTTTTACATCGTTGATTTTCAGTCGCTTTTGCCTACTATGTATTTGTTCCCATCGTTGGAGCGAATATGCATGCGCTTAAACTGGTCCAGATTGGCGATGCCATCGGTATGCTTTTACCGAAAGAGGCGGTTGCCAAGCTAAAACGCGGTGCGGGAGATACCGTTTATTTGACCGAAACGACGGAAGGCCTGCTGTTATCCTCCCATAATCCGGCCATCCAAGCCCAGCTGGCCGCTGGCCGCGAATTTATTCGCGACTTCCCCCATGCGTTTAGATTGTTATCTGAATGAGCCTTCGCTCGATTGATCCTGCAGCCGTGCTACTTCTGCACCAGCAGAGCCTGGCAGGTGGCGTTGATAATTTCGATCCTTGCGACGAAATGCTGCTCGACGCGGCACTCGCCTATCCCCCTAATCAGCTCGCCTTGCGCTCCGGGGATATTGCAGATATCGCGGCAGCCTATGCTGTTGGCATTCTGAAATTCCGGCCCTTTGCGATCGGCAACGAGCGTGCGGCCTTCCTTGTGATGGGCCTGGTTTTGTACCTGAACGATTGGCGGCTGAATGCGTCGCAGGAAGAAGCGGCACGAGTCATGTGGCGTATAAGTTCGGCGGAAATGGGCGAGAGCGCGCTGGCGGATTGGGTTCGAAGTAATCTTTAGGCGTGCGCATCGAGGTTGTGCAAACAGGAAGGCTTCGGAAGTTTGCTGGGTCATTGATTTAATGCGAGCTGCTTGCTTCACCCTCGATTCAATGTTACTGAATAACATTAAGACAATAGTGTAACCAATTGATTTAAATACCTAAAGGGAGTGAATGTAAGCGCGAATTCCCGCCAGCAACATTTCAACGGCCATTGCCGTCAGAATCAATCCCATTAAACGTTCGAACGCGGTCATCACGCGCGGTCCGAGCACGCGCTGCATGCGCTCCGCACTCAGCAGCACCACCAGCCAGACGACTGCCACCATGGATAGAACAGCAACGTGCAACATCGTCTCTCTTGCGCTATTCGAGGAAAACAGTAAAACCGTCACCAGCGCCGATGGCCCGGCGAGCGCCGGAATCGCCAGCGGCACAATGAAGGGTTCACTGGCAGTTTCAGCATCACCGAACACGCCGCCCGATTGCGGGAATACCATGCGCAGCGCAATCAGGAACAGGATTACGCCGCCGCCAATGCGCAGCGCGATGTCGGTGAGTTGTAAGGCCGCGAGGAAGTGTCGGCCAAAAAACATGAACAGCAGTAGTAACAGAAACGCAATCGCACATTCGCGCATGACGACCTTGCCGCGCCGCTCGACCGGGACATTGGCCAGCGCGCTGACAAACAGCGGCACGTTCCCGAAAGGATCGGTCACGAGCAGCAAAATAATGAAAGACTGGAAAAAATTTTCGGTCATGTTCTTCTTGGAACTTATAGAGGGGGTACTCGATGGTGGCCTGAGACAACGCACCGGAGTTTCGCGTAGGATGCCACAACCGATACAAAACAATATACGGAGACGACATGCACGCCGCCGAACCGAAAAAGAAATCGCGCCGCCGTTTCATCCTTGGTGGGCTGGGTGTTGCGGGGGCCTTGATTGTCGGTTGGGGAGTCATGCCACCGCGTCAGCGGTTGAATACCTCGGCCCCCTTGCCGGTCAAAGACGGCGAAGTAGCGCTGAATGGCTGGATCAAGATCGCTCGCGATGGACTTGTCACGGTCGCCATTCCGTTTAGCGAAATGGGGCAGGGCATTCATACCGCCTTGCCAATGCTGGTCGCCGAAGAACTCGACGTACCGCTCGCAATGGTAAAGATCGAGCAGGCGCCGATCGACAAGATTTTTGGCAATGTGGCCGTGCTTCCGGAAAACCTTCCTTTTCATCCCGAGGATTCGGGCTTCTATAAAAGCACCGCACGTTGGCTGACTGCCAAGACCGCCCGTGAGCTGGGCATCATGATTACCGGTGGTTCATCCAGTATCAAGGACGCCTGGGGGCCGATGCGGGAAGCAGGCGCTGCCGCAAGGGCCATGTTGGTGACAGCCGCGGCTGACGAATGGGGCGTGCCTGCGGCCCAGTGCAAGACGGATGCCGGTTTCGTTTTGCACTCCGGCGGTAAACGCGCGGGTTACGGAGAACTGGTGGGCAAGGCAGCCGGCCGCGCTCCGAGTGACTTCCGTGTTAAGAGTCCTAAAGACTTCAAGCTGATCGGCACCTCACAGGCGCGGCGCGACGCTTATGCCAAGATTAACGGTAGTGCCGGTTATGGAATGGATGTCAGATTGACCGGCATGGTATATGCCACAGTAAAAATGTCGCCCGTTATTGGCGGCACGGTGCGAAAAGCGGATGCCGGCGCCATTAAGGCAATGCCGGGGGTAATCAAGGTCATCGACTTTTCCCACGCCATGCGGGATAAATTTGGTGCGGGGGCAGGTGTCGCCGTACTTGCCAAATCATTCTGGCAAGCAAAACAGGCTGCGGCGCTTCTCCCGGTAGATTGGCACGACGGCGAACACGCGACATTATCGACCGAGGATGTTTTCAGGGAGTTGGTGCGCAAGCTCGATACGGACGCCGGTTTTGCCTACACCGAACGAGGTGATCTGGCGGCGGGCACATCGGCAGTGAAAACAGTGAAAGCGGAATATCGCGCACCCTTCCTCGCGCATGCGGCCATGGAGCCGATCAATTGCACCGCGCAGGTCAAGGATGGCAAGGTCAAGCTATGGGTGTCGACGCAAGTGCCAAGCATGGCGGTCGATATGGCGGCAAAAGTGGCGGGCGTGAAAGCATCCGAGGTGGAAATCGTCGTCCCATATCTGGGCGGCGGTTTCGGACGTCGGCTGGAAACCGATATGGTCGCGCAGGCGGTTGCCATTGCCAGAGAAGCCGACGGTGCGCCAGTGCAGGTGATCTGGACACGCGAAGACGACATGACGCACGATGTCTATCGTCCAGCAGCGGTCGCACGCATTACCGCCGGACTCGGCGCAGAGGGCAAAGTGCTTGCTTATGACAGCAAGTCGGCCAGCGGGGCGCTGACGCATCAGTACCTGAAACGTAATCTCGATCTGGACCCGATTGATATTGAATACGAGGCCTTGCGGCAGCAGCTGCCAGGGCTTGGTCCGGACAAAAGCACGGTTGAAGGCCAATTCGACCAGTTTTACGAATTCGCTAACCAGAAAGTCGCACACGTCATCGTGCCGACGCCTGTGCCGCTTGGTAACTGGCGCTCGGTCGGGCATTCGCATAATGCCTTTTTCAAAGAAAGCTTCATCGATGAAATGGCGTACGCAGCCGGCAAGGACCCGGTGGAGTTCCGGCGAGGTTTGTTAAAAAATCATCCCCGCCACCTGGCAGTCCTGAATGCGGCAGTACAAAAGGCCGGCAAGCCAGGCGCAGGACGTGCGAACGGCATCGCTTTGCACCAGTCGTTCGGTACGATCGTGGCTGAGGTGGCGGAAGTATCAGTCATGGGCAAGGAAATCATTGTGCACAAGGTGACATGCGCGGTCGATTGCGGAATCGCTGTCAATCCAGACGGCATTGCGCAGCAAATGGAGTCGGCAGTTATTTTCGGTCTCAGCGCAGCCTTGTTCGGGGAGGTCACGATCAAGAACGGCAGGATCCAGCAAGGGAATTTCCACGATTACCCGGTGCTGCGCATGAATCAGGCGCCGGTCGTCGACACGGTTGTGATCAAAAGCGCGGAACCACCGGAAGGCGTCGGCGAACCAGGCACGCCGCCGATTGCGCCTGCGGTCGCCAATGCGGTATTTGTGCTGACCGGGAAACGGCTGAGAAGCCTGCCCCTGAAATTAGCTTGAGGTTTCGTTCAGACGTACGCGCAGATTGCAGACTTGCTGCCATTCCTGGCGAAGCGGCGAGCTTGCCGCTTCCGCCTGCAGTTCGGCATCGCTTTTTTCAACTTGTGCTTCAATCAGCCGGTCAGCGAGTTTAATTTCAGGCAGTACCGTCCCGAAAAACGCCACCGTATCGCCGCGCTGCATGAGCAGCGTCGGAAAATTTTCCACATCAATATCGCCGATGAAATCCGCCTGGTCTTCGATATCGATCCACACGAAGCGCTTATCGGGGTGTCGCGCAGCCAGTTGTTCAAAACTGCTGCGGTAACTGCGGCAGGTGTCACACCAGGCAGCGCACAGGCAGGCAATCACCCACGCATTCTGATCCAGCCATTCGGCCAGTTGGGCGCGGTTGTGAATTTCCAGCGTAAATCCGGTTGTGGACATGGGTATGACGAATGCGCCTTGGTGCTAAGGGCGTTTATTGTAAGGGAAGGTGAGATGTGGCGCTCATGAGCGCACTTCCTGCATGCAAGGATCTCAAGCCGACAGGGTCGGCGTTTCAGTCAGGCAGTCGTATCGATGTGTTGTCCAAGGTGCGAAGGAAGATTGGCGCTGGTCGCAGGCGGCAGCGCTTCAAGCAATGCCGTGGCGCTGGTGGCCTGAATATCAATCGCTTTCTTCATGACGGCAATGCCTACGGCTTGGTTCGTTGCCGTCGAAGCGATTGTTGTTGCCAGATTGGCGATGTTTTTTACTTCCATGGATTCCTCCAGTACCGTTCTGCTGTTAACGGCAGCAATGGCGCAATCTTTAGGGCTGCGGTCACGGTAAAATATCGACATGAGTACCATTCTTGCCATTGAAACATCTTCCGAACTCGCTTCCGTCGCCCTGTCATATCAAGGGGAGATTATCTCGCGTGAAACATCGGGCGTGCATACACATTCCCAGACCGTGTTGCCAATGGTGCAGGAGGTGCTAGCGCAGGCAGGAATGAGAATTTCACAGTGTGAGGTCATCGCATTCGGCGCCGGTCCCGGCTCGTTCACCGGTGTGCGAACCGCATGCGGGGTTGCACAGGGCCTGGCATTTGGCCTGGACCTGCCCGTCATTCCGATCGTTACGCTTCAGGCCATGGCACAAGGGTGTCGTGATGCGTGCGGTGCCGACGACGTCCTCGTCCTGCTCGACGCGCGCATGGACGAAGTGTACTGGGCGCAATACCGCTACCGCGATGGCTGGCAGACCATCAGCGAGCCGGCCTTGTCGGCGGCTTCAGCGGTCAAGGCCGAGGGGCAGGTGATTGCCTGTGGCAACGGGCTGACTGCTTATGCATCAGTATTCGACACAATGCCGTTGGCAATGAACGCGCGACACGATGTCATGCCGCATGCAGCCCAAGTCGCGCGACTCGCTCAATTGGAATTCGCGGCCGGACGCATAGTCAATGCACGCGATGCGCAACCCGTTTATCTTCGCAATAAAGTCGCATTCACCACCAGCGAGCGACTGGCAAAGGCGGTCGCATGAGCGCTGTGTACAAAGTTGCAGCCGAATCGCCGGCACTAGACTCGCTGCGTTTCGCACCCATGCAGGTCGGTGATCTGCCGGAAGTGCTTGTCATTGAAAATGACGTTTATCCGCACCCTTGGACGCGGGGGAATTTCCTTGATTCGCTGTATAGCGGCTACGAAACCTGGATCTTGCGCGACCCGTCTGGTGCACTGGTCGGTTATTTCCTTCTAATGCTTGCGGTGGATGAGGCGCATCTGTTGAATATCAGCGTGCGGCGCGATTTGCATGGCAAAGGCATTGGCCGTGTGCAGCTCGACAAAGTGGTTGCTGTTGCAAAAGAGAAGGGCATGCAGTCGGTGCTGCTGGAAGTGCGGCCATCCAACCAGCGTGCGCTGGCGGTGTACCTTCGATACGGTTTTACCCAAATCGGACTGCGCAAAGGCTATTACCCGGCTGAAGGCAATAACCGCGAGGATGCGATCGTCATGAGGTTTCATCTATGAGCACGGATCGTCGTGAAGTCTTCCTGGAAGAAATCGGTGTCGGGCCACTTTGGCGACGCCGTGAGGGGGCTGCTGTTGTCGACGAGACGTACGCAGAACCGGAAATTCTGGGCACAGAGCCAATCACCGCATTCGACCCGCTGCCGGTGCATGTACCGGTAACCGTTGCAGCGCAGTCAGACAACTTCCCACCTAAGGCGCCGCCTGCAAAGGAAGTCGCGCATATGGATTGGTCGGAACTCAAGGCCAGCGTCGGCGGCTGCGTAAAATGCGGACTTTGCAAGGGCCGGACCAACACCGTATTCGGTGTGGGCGATGAGCGGGCAAAGTGGTTGTTCATCGGTGAAGGCCCCGGGCGCAACGAAGATCTGCAAGGCGAACCCTTCATAGGACAAGCCGGTAAGCTTCTTGACAACATGCTTCTCGCAATGGGCCTCAATCGCGGCGAGAATGCGTACATTGCGAACATCGTAAAATGCCGACCGACTGACGACAATGGACGCGACCGGGCGCCGACGCCTGGAGAGGCTGCGGCTTGCATACCTTACCTTCAACGCCAGATCGAACTGATCCAACCGACCGTTCTGGTCGCGCTCGGCAAAACTGCTGCACTGTCGCTGCTGGCGCTCGATCCTGAAACGCCTGTGTCGAAATTGCGCGGCACCGTGCACCGTTACGCCGGCCGTCCGCTGGTAGTGACTTATCATCCTGCCTATCTGTTGCGTACCATGCTCGACAAGAAAAAAGCTTGGGCGGACCTGTGCCTGGCAATGGCGACTTATGCCAACACCGACTGAGCAACCGGTCGCTACATTTCAGCAGCATTTTCATCAGCGCTGGAATATTCTGAAAGACCCACATGTGCGCACGCTGGCATGGCTGCTTGACGCGCCGGACCTGCTCGATCCTGATGCGCCGGAGTGGCATGGCAGAATTGCCAGCATCGAACCGGTCGACGAAACAACACGCGCCTGGTTGATGGCGTTGGACAGGATGCCGGAGCAATTGCATGCCTATCTCGGCATACAGCCGTTCACGCGCCTTGGCCGATATTCCGAAAAGCTCATGGCGTTCTATCTTGAACACCGTCAGCTTCTGTTCGCGCATGGCGTGCAGGTTACGGCAGGCAATGCGACGATAGGCGAGTTTGATTTTCTTCTGCGCCGGGGCGATGCGCTGGTTCACTGGGAATTTGCAACCAAGCTTTATTTGCTGGAATCAAGTGGGCACGGGCATCAAGCGGATTACTTCGTCGGCCCGAATCTCGCAGATACGCTTGGCGCAAAGGTTCGCAAAATCATGGACCGGCAGTTGAGTTTGTCGCTGCATCCTGCAGCACAAGTGCATCTGCCAAACTCAGTCGTGGCTGCGCAGGCCTTGGTCAAAGGATGGCTTTTTTATCAAGGACAAACACCTCCGCCCGCACAGCCGCGCGGAATTTTGCCGACACATTGCCGCGGATTTTGGCGCACCCTTGAAGAGGTCGAGCGGCTGCCAGCGCTGCACTATATTGTGTTACCTCGTCTGAGTTGGCTGGCGCCGGCAAAGATTGCGCTTGACGATAGTATCGGCAAGACGGAATTGAAGACGCGGCTGAATGCGCATTTCAATAGTAATTCGACCCCGGCACTTATTGCGTTGCTGGAGCCGGTTGGCGGCTGCCTGCTGGAGATTGACCGAGGATTCATCGTCCCGGATGATTGGCGCCGTCGGGCCGAAATGCGTATCAAAGGCTTGTTTTAGCGAACTTAATGCTTGTGCTCGCCGATCAGTGCGAGCGAATCGAATTCGCGCTGGTTTGCCGCATGCTTTTTCATCGCCATGAGCATCGTGCCGGCCACAAAAAAACCAAATAGCACGATCACGATATTGATGTTCAGGTTCAGTTTCACCATCAACGCATACAACATCAGCATGGTGAGCACGGACAGGTTTTCATTGAAATTCTGGACGGCGATGGAATGTCCCGCGCTTAGCAGAACGTGCCCGCGGTGCTGCAACAAGGCATTCATCGGCACCACGAAATAGCCGGCCAAGGCACCAATCAGAATCAGCAACGGATAAGCCAGCCATACCGAGTGGACCAGGGTCATGGTGATCACGATCAAGCCCATCCCCACGCCGAGCGGCATGACCGTCAATGCTTTTTTCAAGGGTACAAAGCGCGCAGCGGCCGTCGCACCAACCGCGACACCGACCGCAAAAATGCCTTGAAGGATTGCTGCCTTGTCCAGCGGCATATTGAGCGACTTTTCCGCCCACTTCAACACAATGAATTGCAGCGTGGCGCCTGCGCCCCAGAACAGCGTTGTCACAGCCAGCGAAATCTGTCCCAGCTTGTCTTTCCAGAGCGTGGAGAAGCATCCTGCAAAATCGGAAACGAGTCGAATCGGATTGCGCTCCTGATGTGGATAGCGTGCGCCCGTATCCGGTATCTTGAGATTGAAGATTGATGCGATGACGTAGGCGACCATGATGACCGATAGAGCGGCCTCGGCGGGGGTGTCGACACCGATGTCGATGCCAGGGAAGTCAAAACTCAGCAACATGTGCGACACGCCGGAATTGACGAGTGCGCCGCCCATCACCGTCCCAAGGATGATTGAGATCACGGTAAGGCCTTCGATCCAGCCGTTGGCGGCGACAAGTTTTTCAGGGGGTAGAAGTTCTGTCAGGATGCCGTATTTCGCTGGCGAATAAGCAGCAGCGCCGAAGCCAACCACTGCATACGAAAACAGGGGATGAATGTCGAAGAACATCATTGCGCAGCCGAAAATCTTGATCAGGTTGGTGATGAACATCACCCGACCTTTGGGTAGACCATCGGCGAATGCGCCGACAAAAGCCGCGAGGAGCACGTAGGACAGCACGAAGAACAATTTGAGCAACGGCGTCATCCATGCCGGTGCTTTCATTGTTGTTAACAGTGCGATGGCCGCGATGAGGAGTGCGTTATCCGCTAGCGACGAAAAGAACTGCGCCGCCATGATGGTATAGAAACCGCGATTCATCCGCATATTGTGGTGTACCAGTATCTCTCGTATGTCTCCGGCTTGCTTTATACCATGAAAATATAGGGCAACAACGGATTTCCACCTCTGTGGAAGAGGAGCGTCCGGTAAAATGCGGTAACGTCATGCATCATCGTTGTTTACGTTCAAGCCTTTTCATGCCAAGACCTCTCGTCGCGACCATCCATATCGCTGCAATGCAGCATAATTTATCCATTGCAAAGTCCTGTGCGCCTTCGTCAAGCGTATGGGCCGTCGTCAAGGCTAACGCCTATGGTCACGGACTGACGCGTGGAATGCATGCCTTCTCGGCAGCCGATGGCCTGGCGCTGATCGAACCGGACAAAGCAATAAGCCTGCGGGAATCGGGCTGGCAAAAACCTATACTTTTGCTCGAAGGATTTTTCGATACTGCAGATTTGGCAGCCTGCGCAGCGCATCAGATCCAGGCTGCGGTGCATTGCAATGAACAGATCGACATGCTCGAAAAGGCAAAACTGGATGTGCCAATCGACATTCATCTCAAGATGAACACTGGCATGAACCGCCTCGGATTCATGCCAGATGCATTTCGGGCGGCCTATGTGCGACTGCGCTCAATTTCTTCTGTCCGGACGATTACGCTGATGACGCATTTCGCCAATGCCGACGACGTGACCAATGCTGGTTTGCCGTTGCGTGAACAGATTCGTCGCTTTCAACGTGCAGCGGAAGGCTTGTCCGGAGATCGAAGCTTGGCCAACTCGGCGGCGGTGTTGAGCCATCCCGATCTTGCTGCGGACTGGATTCGTCCCGGCATCATGCTATATGGCGGCACGCCGGGAGGAAAAACCGCGCAGGAATTCGGACTGAAAGCGACCATGACGCTATCAAGTGAAATCATCGGCATCCAACAAATTGCGGCCGGCGAGGCAATCGGCTATGGCAGTCGTTTCGCTGCGGAAAGCGCGATGACCGTCGGCGTTGTCGCCTGTGGTTATGCCGACGGTTACCCGCGCCATGCACCCAACGGAACGCCGATCGTGGTTGATGGTGTGCGAACGCAGCTGGCAGGTCGCGTGTCCATGGATATGATCACCGTTGATCTGAGCAAGGTTCCGAATGCGCGCGTTGGCAGCAAGGTCGAGCTGTGGGGCAGCACGTTGCCGATCGACGAAGTCGCGAATGCAGCCGGAACGATTGGCTATGAGTTGATGTGCGCGTTGGCGCCGCGCGTGAAAATCGTTGAACAATAATAAACCGCATAATCACTGCACACAGCGCCCCTCATTTTCATTTTTATGGCTAAACAAAAAACCAATTACACCTGCACCGAATGCGGCGGTATTACCAACAAATGGGCAGGGCAATGTCCGTCATGCGGTCAATGGAATACGCTTGTCGAGACCGTAGTCGAGGCAGCAGGTAACCGGTTTTCAGCGCAGCATCAAGGACTTGCCCAAACTTCGCCGGTGCTGAGTCTCGCCGATATAGAAGCGATTGACGTGCCCCGTTTTGGCACCGGCATTGAGGAATTTGACCGCGTGCTTGGCGGCGGCCTTGTGCCCGGCGGCGTGGTGCTGATCGGTGGCGATCCTGGCATCGGCAAATCGACGCTGTTGCTGCAAGCCTTGGCCAACATGTCGCGCATCAAGAAAACACTCTATGTCAGTGGCGAAGAATCCGGTGCGCAAATCGCCCTGCGCGCCAAGCGCCTGGCGCTGGATGCCAAAGAACTGCAGTTACAGGCCGAGATCCAGCTCGAAAAAATCCTGAACACACTGGCGGAACACAAACCGCAAGTTGCCGTCATCGATTCGATTCAAACCATCTATTCCGATGCATTGACCTCTGCACCCGGATCAGTGGCGCAGGTGCGTGAGTGCGCCGCGCAGTTAACCCGCGTTGCCAAGCAATCGGGGATTACTATCATCATGGTCGGTCATGTGACGAAAGAAGGTGCGCTGGCCGGCCCACGCGTGCTCGAGCACATTGTCGATACCGTGCTGTATTTCGAAGGTGATACGCATTCCAGCTTCCGCCTTGTACGTGCATTCAAGAACCGCTTCGGCGCGGTGAATGAACTGGGCGTATTTGCGATGACCGAGAAGGGACTGAAGGGTGTGTCCAATCCGTCGGCATTATTCCTGTCGCAACACGACAACCAGGTGCCCGGTTCCTGCGTCATGGTGACACAGGAGGGCACGCGTCCGCTGTTGGTGGAAATTCAGGCGCTGGTCGATACTTCTCACGTGCCGAACGCACGCCGTCTTTCGGTCGGTCTTGAACAAAACCGACTCGCAATGTTGCTCGCGGTATTGCATCGCCATGCGTCGATCGCCGCATTCGATCAGGATGTGTTTATTAATGCGGTAGGTGGCGTCAAGATCACCGAACCGGCAGCAGACCTTGCCGTATTGTTGGCAATTCATTCATCGATGCGTAACAAGCCGTTGCCGCGCGGTCTGGTGGTGTTCGGCGAAGTTGGTCTCGCAGGTGAAATCCGTCCGGCGCCACGCGGCCAGGAACGTTTGCGCGAAGCGGCCAAGCTTGGCTTCTCGATCGCATTGATTCCCAAAGCAAACGCGCCGAAACAAAAGATCGAAGGATTGACCGTGATCGGTGTCGAACGCATTGATGAGGCGCTTAACCGTGCCCGCGACGCCGAATAATTAACGCATCAGGCAGTCCACTGCCTGCAATGCGCTCCGTACTGCGGATTCCAGCGTGGCGGGATAATCACCGGCCGTGTAGTCTCCAGCGATGACCAGCCCTTCACACCCCGTGTCGTTAGATGGACGGAGCAGGGCAGGCGTGCATGAAAAGGTGGCTCGCTTTTCCGAAATCACCTTTACCCATGTTGGTCGCAGCAACGCCGGGTTGCGGAAAACTGTCGCAAGTTGCTTTGCTATCGATTCGGCCAGCGGATCATGTCCAAGTTCGATGGCCTCCGTGGAGGCACTGACTACGACCGACAGTAAGCCGGCGTTGGTGCTATCTAGTTGTCCGCGGTCGAACACAAATTGCCCCCAGTTTCCTTCTGCTGCATCATCGAGCAGTGCATAAAACGGCTGTCCAAGCGCTAGAGAGCTTTCGTACTGCAAATAGCAAGTGGTAATCGGTTCGTGTCCAAGGGCGGTTGACCATGCCGTTTCTGCGAAACCGTCAAGCAGGGTTGCCGCATGGGCCGGTTGCGTTGCCACTATGACTGCATCAAATTTTTCGCTTGTCGTTGACCCAGCGATGTCAAGCTGCCATCCATTTGCATCGCGATGAATACGACCAACATTCGTTCCAAGTCGTACCTGTCCATCGTGCTGCTCGATAAAACTGGCCGCCCGTTGTGGAAACAGCGCGCTTAAATTCACGCGGGGAAGCAACATATCGGATGCCGAGGCGCGGTTTGCACCCAAGCTGTCACGCAGAACATTGAGAAAGACCTTTGCCGATGCGCGCTCAGGTGGTGTATTGAGTGCAGCAATGCAGAGTGGACGCCACATGAGGCGGATCAGCAGGTCGGTTTGATTGAAGCGTTCAAGCAATTCGGCAACGCTGCAGTCGGTATGCAATTGCCAGCCCATCCAGCGTGCAGCCGAGGAAAAACGCACCAGTGCCAGTTTGTCTTCCGTTTTCAAGCCGCTTGCGCGCAAAAGACCAACCAACAGATGAAGCGGTGCCGGTACGCGCGGCGTGGTGAAATCCATGCCGGTTGCGTTTGGATAGCGCATCTGCAACGGCAGACGTAACAGAACATCGTCCGGATCGATGCCGACGGCACGCATCATGCGCAGCGTTTCACTATAGGCGCCCAGCAGGATGTGCTGGCCGTTATCGAGCTGTAGGCCGTTTATTTCCACTACGCGAGCGCGTCCGCCCAGCGTTCGCGCTGTTTCAAACAGCGTGACCGAAGCACCGCGGAGGGAAAGCGCTACGGCCGCAGCGCAGCCGGTCCATCCTCCGCCAATGATGGCAACCTTACGCATGGTGCTCGTTCGCGGTCAGGCTACACATCATCCGCGCACATACGTTTTCCACGCCAGCCACAGCTTGCGGATCGGCGTAAGCGAAATCTTCTGATTCAAAACATGGAAGCCATCCTGTTCGATTTCATTGAGTAGCGCACGATAGATCGCTGCCATCATGAGGCCGGGGCGTTGCTTGCGGCGGTCTTCGGCGGGCAGCAGTGCAAACGCTTCCTCGTAAGCCGATTGCGCGCGCTCCGCCTGAAAACGCATCAGCTTTTCGAAGTTCTCGCTATGCCGCGCATTCAGGATATCTGCCGCCGTCACATTGAATTGCTGGAGCTCGTTGACTGGCAGATAGATGCGTCCCTTACGTGCATCCTCGCCGACGTCGCGAATGATATTGGTGAGCTGGAATGCCAAACCGAGCTTCTCGGCATACTGCAGCGTTTCCGGCCGCGTGACGCCGAAGATGCTGGCCGACAGAATGCCGACGACACTGGCCACATGCCAGCAATAACGTTGCAAGCCTTTGAAATCGAGATAACGGGTCTGGTCCAAGTCCATTTCCATACCGTCGATGATGGCAAGCAGATGTTTGCCATCGAGAGAATAAGTGACGACATGGGCTTGCAGTGCCTTGGTAACGGGATGCGAGGGATTTCCGTCCAGCATCGACCTGATTTCCTTGCGCCACCACACGAGCTTGTTACGTGCAATCGTCACATCAGTGCAATCGTCGACCGTATCGTCCACCTCGCGACAGAACGCATAAAGCGCGGTAATTGCGCGTCGACGTTCCGCAGGCAGGAACAGGAAGCTGTAGTAGAAACTGGAACCGCTTTGTATGGCTTTTTGTTGACAGTATTCGTCCGGGGACATGGGAAAGTGGCGTGAAGGCTGATTTGGAAGCCGTAATGCTAGCCGACATGCGCCATGCGCGACAAACTGATTTTCATCCGAGCAGCGCGCCAGAGCATTAACAGCCAATCCGCGGGGCCAAGTTTGGGACGTCGCCGGAATACATCGTAGTCGACCGCCTCGATACGTTCGAGAATGCGTAGGCCGCCCTGAACCACCAACCTTAACTCCCAGCCGATCCGTCCCGGTAGCCGTAGCGTGAGCGGGGCGCCGGACAGCATCAATGCGCGCGTGCGCTCGATTTCGAATTGCATCAGCTTGCGCCAGGCATGGTCTGCCATGCGTGCATCGATGTGGTTTTCCGTGACCCCGAATCGCTCGAGATCTTCAAGCGGAAGATAAATACGCTGCTTGTCCCAGTCGACCGCTACGTCCTGCCAGAAATTGATCAACTGCAGTGAGGAGCAGATAGCATCGGAATCCCGAAGGTTTTGTTCGTCTGCAGCACCGTACAGCGTCAGCATCAGCGTCCCGACCGGATTTGCGGAGCGCCGGCAGTAGTCAAGAAGTACACTGAAGCTAGCGTAGCGCGTTGTAGCGACGTCCTGCTTAAACGCTGACAACAGGTCCCGCATGGGCTGCAGGGGGAGTTGATACTCCTTTATTATTTTGGCAAGGGCTCGGAATAGTGGCGAGTCAGCGTCTCCATCCGTTTCGATACGGTTGAGTGCGCATTCAAACTGGTTTAGAGCTTCTATCCTAATTTCCGGAGCGGCATCACCTTCATCAGCAATGTCATCGGCAGTGCGTGCAAACGCATAAATTGCTTCTACTGCAGGGCGTAGCCGCACCGGCAGGAGGATCGAAGCAACTGGAAAATTTTCGTAGTGATCAACAGACATTAAAATTTTCTTAATGACCAAAAAGTCATATGCAAACGGCGCGCGACGTGCTTATAATTACTAACCAGTCAGTCAGTAATATTATTGGCAGTCGAAAAGCACCCGGGCGGTGCTTTTTTCAGCCCGAATAGTAAAGGAAAAACCGTGGCCGCTCTGATAAATCAAGGTGTTATTTCGAACAAATGGCGGCGCGCTGTCGTGCTCGCTGCAGCCGGCAGTATTTTGCTGGCAGGCTGTTCAAAACCGGTGGAAAAAGCGGAAGACATTCGCCCGGTGCGAGTCGTGCGGCTGGCGGCTGGCAATATTGACGTACTTGCCGAATTTCCCGGCGATGTGCGGGCGCGGGTCGAATCACGTTTGGGCTTTCGCGTTGGCGGCAAAATTGTGATGCGAAAAGTCGACGTCGGTACGCTGGTAAAGCGCGGTCAGGTGCTGATGCAGCTTGATCCGCAAGACCTGCAGTTGGCGCAAGCACAGGCCAATGCGGGCTTGAAAGCCGCCGAAAGCAATCGTGATCTGGCAAAAGCGGAAATGAAGCGTTATCAGGAATTGCGCGAAAAGAACTTTGTGAGCCAGGCAGTCCTCGATGCCAAGGAAACTGCCTTCAAGGCAGCACAGGCCAGTTTCGACCAAGCCCTTGCTGCCTATCGAAACCAGTCGAACCAGGCCGGCTATGCCAATCTCGTATCCGACGTAGACGGCGTGGTTACTGGCGTCGATGCCGAGGTAGGGCAAGTGGTCGTCGCCGGCAGTCCGGTAGTGCGCGTCGCTCAGGCTGGCGAAAAGGAAATTGTCATCGGTATCCCCGAAGACAAGGTCGATACGCTGCGCCGGATTACCGATGTCCGAGTACGGACCTGGGCCAAGCCGAATGAAGTCATCCCCGGGAAATTGCGTGAACTTTCGCCCGTAGCGGATCCGGCTACACGGACCTACACCGCAAAAATTTCGATTCCAAATGCATCTGCCGACATTAAGCTTGGCATGACTGCTTACGTCACCTTTGCTGCGAAAACGCAGCAAGCAATGATCAAGTTGCCGCTGACGGCACTGTTTCACGACAAAGCGGCGACATCAGTCTGGGCAGTTGAAAACGGTACTGTCAAGCTGGTGCCGGTTCAGGTTGCTGGAACTTCTGGTAACGATATCCTCGTGGCCGGCGGAATCGCACCTGGACAAACGATTGTCACGGCGGGTGTAAACCTGCTTAAACCGGGTCAGAAGGTCAAGATTCTCGGTGATGATCCATCCGCCAAATCGGATACTGCCGTGGCGGCCAATTCGACGCCTGCGCAAGCCGCTAATGCGGGCTCCGCCATCGGAGTCGCCAAATGAAGAGCGGCTTCAACCTGTCCCGCTGGGCACTTGAACATATCCCTCTTACGCGTTACCTGATTGTTGCACTATTGATCGGAGGCGTCCTCAGCTATGGCGGCCTTGGCCAGGATGAGGATCCGCCTTTTACTTTCCGCGCGATGGTTGTTCGAGCGATCTGGCCGGGCGCGACAGCGCTGCAGATGGCCGACCAGGTAACCGACAAGCTGGAAAAGAAGCTTCAGGAAACACCGTATATCGACAAAATCCGGAGCTATTCCAAGCCCGGTGAAACACTGATCATCCTGCAATTGCGTGAGTCGACCCCGCCGAAGGAAACGCCGGCCGCGTGGTACCAGGTGCGCAAGAAAATAGGCGACATTCGAAACACATTGCCTGCGGGCGTTATTGGCCCATTCTTCAATGATGAATTTGGCGATACCTATGGCTCGATCTTCGCCCTTGCCGGCGACGGATTTAATTATGCGGAAGTCAAGGATTACGCGGATTTTGTGCGCCAGCAGTTGCTGAAGGTGCCCTCTGTGTCCAAAGTCGAACTATTCGGCGTGCAGGAAGAAAAGATCAACATCGAATTCTCACACAAGAAATTTGCGCAGCTCGGAATCCCCTTTGAATCGATCATTGCCCAGCTCAATGCCCAAAATTCCGTGGAATCTACCGGTGTGCTGGTGACGCCAACAGATAATCTTCAGGTGCGCGTGACAGGTGCCATGGCATCGGTCAAGGACTTGCAAAATTTGGAATTGCGCGCAGGGAGCAGTAGCTTCAAACTCGGTGATTTTGCAACGATCAAACGTGAATACAAGGATCCTCCGCAGGACAAGATGCGCTTCAACGGCAAGGAAGTGATCGGTCTCGGCATTTCGATGGAGAAGGGCGGCGACATCATTCAGATGGGCAAAAACCTTGAAACCACTGTCAGTGCAATCAAGGAAAAGCTGCCGGTCGGTATCGAATTGCAACGCGTATCCGATCAGCCAAAAGCCGTTGCCTCGTCAGTCAATGAATTCCTGCGCACGCTCGCCGAGGCCGTATTGATTGTTCTTGCAGTCAGTTTCCTCGCGCTTGGCCTGCATACCAAGCCTTTCCGTCTCGATGTCTGGCCGGGATTGGTCGTGGCATTGACGATTCCGCTGGTTCTGGCAATTACCTTCCTCTTCATGCGCGTCTTCAGCATTGACCTGCACAAGATTTCGCTGGGTGCGTTGATTATTGCACTCGGCTTGCTGGTGGACGATGCGATTATCGCGGTTGAGATGATGGTGCGCAAAATGGAAGAGGGTTTCTCTCGCTTTGACGCAGCCACTTTTGCATACACATCGACGGCGATGCCAATGCTGACGGGTACCTTGATTACCGCAGCCGGCTTTCTCCCGATCGGTCTGGCAAAGTCGGCAGCGGGTGAGTACACGTTTTCAATGTTTTCGGTGAATGCGCTAGCCTTAATTATTTCTTGGGTGGTCGCGGTGTTGTTTACGCCGTACATCGGCTATGTGCTTCTGAAAGTAAAGCCTTCTGCTCACGCAGATGGCCAGCATGAACTGTTCGAAGGTGGGTTCTACCGGCGATTCCGCGCGCTAGTGAACTGGTGCGTCGAATGGCGCAAGACCACTATTTTGCTGACGCTCGGTGTATTCGCGCTCGGTGTCGTGGGTTTCCGATTCATTGAGCAGCAATTTTTCCCGGATTCCAGCCGTCCTGAGCTAATGGTTGAGTTATGGATGCCGGAAGGGACAGCGTTTGCCGCAACGGAAGCGCAGGCAAAGAAATTCGAGGCATTCATTCGCAAGCAGGATGGCGTTGAAAGCGTTACCAGTTATGTCGGTACTGGTAGCCCGCGTTTCTATCTGCCGCTGGACCAGATCTTCCCGCAGACCAACGTTTCGCAAGTGGTCGTCCTGCCAAAGGACCTGAAAGCACGCGAGACCCTACGCCTGAAAATTGTGGACGCATTCAAGAGCGATTTCCCGGAAGTGCGCGGCCGCGTGAAGTTGTTGCCAAATGGGCCGCCGGTACCGTATCCGGTGCAATTCCGTGTCAGCGGGTTTGATGTGCCTAAGGTGCGCGCAATCGCCGACCAGGTGAAGGAAGTCATGCGCGCTAATCCGAATGCCGTTGGCGTCAACGACAACTGGAACGAGTCCGTCAAGGTATTACGCCTAGATCTCGATCAGGACCGGTTGCGCGCGCTTGGCATCAGTTCGCAAACGGTCATGCGTGCCGCAAACACAATCCTGACGGGCACGACGGTTGGCCAGTACCGCGACAACAATAAACTGATCGACATCGTGATGCGCCAGCCAGTTGAGGAGCGTTCGACCATTACGGCCTTGAACGAAGCTAACATCCAGACGCCAAGCGGCCGATCGGTGCCAATGTCGCAGGTTGCGCGCGCTCAGTTTGTTTGGGAGCCGGGCGTCGTCTGGCGCGAGGGACGTGAATGGGCCATTACCGTGCAGTCGGACGTCATTGATGGAATCCAGGGGCCTACGGTATCCGGTCAGATCAATCCACAGCTCGAAAAGCTGCGTGCCGAGCTTCCGGCCGGTTACCGCATCGAATTGGCCGGTGCTGCGGCTGACAGCGGCAAGGCACAGGAATCAATCGCAGCCAATGTGCCGCTGGTGATCTTCATCATCTTCACGCTGTTGATGTTGCAGTTGCATAGCTTCTCTCGTGCACTGCTGGTATTTCTCACAGGCCCGCTGGGCGTGGCCGGCGCAGCAATGGCATTGCTCTTGTTGCAACGTCCGTTCGGTTTCGTCGCGCAGCTGGGCGTAATTGCCTTGTTCGGCATGATCATCCGTAATTCGGTCATCCTGATTGATCAGATTGAGCATGACATCGCCAATGGCGCGGCGCCGTGGAATGCCATTATTGAGGCCGCTGTACGGCGTTTCCGTCCCATTATCCTGACGGCGGCAGCAGCAGTGCTTGCAATGATTCCGTTGTCGCGTTCGGTGTTCTGGGGGCCGATGGCGGTCGCCATCATGGGCGGGCTCGTGATTGCAACAGCCTTGACACTTTTATTCCTGCCGGCGCTTTATGCTGCGTGGTTCAGAGTGAAGAGACCGGACCCTGACGTGGCTGTCATTCCGTAAATCCGGACAAGCAAGAGGGCTTTTGCGCTGAACATTTGGCTGGCTCAAAGTTTGAAAATTCGGGACAGCGCAGATAAAAATCCAGTAAAATGCCGGGTTGAAGTTGAAGAGCTAATAACAAAGGCTTGATAGGGCGACCAAATTTTCACTTCATGGTCGCCCTTTGCTTTTGTGCAAAATCAACGCAAATGAGCAATGCTACATTCCCGCGAGGATGGCGAAATTGGTAGACGCACCAGGTTTAGGTCCTGACGCCAGCAATGGTGTGGGGGTTCGAGTCCCCCTCCTCGCACCACAGAATATTTAATTTTTTGGACGATTCACATGGCAACTGCAGTCGAAACTTTGGAAAAACTCGAGCGCCGCATCACCATTACCGTGCCGCTGGCCGACGTACAGGCAGAAGTTGAAAAGCGCCTGAAGATTCGCGCACGCACTGCGAAGGCGCCAGGCTTCCGTCCAGGCAAAGTGCCGATGAAGATGGTCGCACAGCAGTACGGCTACCAGGTCGAGACTGAGGTATTGAACGACAAGGTCGGTCGTGCATTCAGCGAAGCAGCAAGCGAAAACAACCTGCGCGTTGCCGGCTATCCGAAGATTGAGCCGAAGGATGGTGCGGCAGATGGTGTCGTCGCATTCGACGCAACTTTCGAAGTCTATCCGGAAGTGAAAATCGGCGATCTGTCGGCTACCGAAGTTGAAAAAGTCAAGAGCGAAGTTTCTGAAGCAGAGATCGATAAGACTATCGACATCCTGCGCAAGCAACGCGTCCACTACCATGTCAAAGGCGAGCAAGGTGCGCATGGCGACGGCGGCGCTGACCAGTCTGCGAAGAATGGCGACCGCGTTACGGTCGATTTCGTCGGCAAGATTGACGGTGTTGAGTTTCAGGGCGGCAAGGCTGAAGACTATCCGTTCGTGCTTGGCGAAGGCCGCATGCTGAAGGAATTCGAAGATGCTGCAATCGGTCTGAAGGTGGGCGAGTCCAAGACCTTTCCGTTGCCGTTCCCAGAGGATTACCACGGCAAGGATGTTGCAGGCAAAACCGCCGAGTTTACGATCACCATGAAGAAGATCGAATGGGCGCATATGCCGGAAGTCGACGCGGAATTTGCCAAGTCGCTCGGCATTGCCGACGGCGACCTGACCAAGATGCGCGAAGATATCAAGCTTAATCTTGAACGTGAAGTCAGTGGCCGCGTCAAATCCAAAACCAAAGACAGCGTGATGAATGCGCTGATCAAGGCTTCGGAATTGGACGTGCCAAAAGCACTCGTCGACCAAGATGTCGAACGCCTGATCGAAATGGCGCGCCAGGATATGGCGCAGCGCGGCATGAACGTCAAAGACATGCCGTTCCCGCCGGAGCTGTTTGCCGCGCAGGCGGAGCGTCGTGTGCGCCTCGGCCTGATCTTGGCCGAAGTGGTCAAGGAAAACAAGCTTGAAGCCACGCCTGAGCAAGTCAAGAAGCAAGTCGAAGACTTCGCACAAAGCTATGAAGACCCGCAACAGGTTCTCAAGTTTTATTACAGCGACCGTCGCCGTCTGGCCGAAGTGGAAGCCCTTGTTTTGGAAGAAAACGTCGTTAACTACGTGCTGGGCAAAGCTAAGGTAACCGAAACGCCGGTAGCATTTGACGAATTGATGGGCAACAACGCACAAGCCTAAGCCGCTGGTGCGCACTCCTTGAGGAAAAGCACATGTCAGGCATGATTAGAAATTCTGCACTTGATACCGAAATGCTGGGTATGGTGCCGATGGTGATTGAGCAAAGCGGTCGCGGTGAGCGCGCGTATGATATTTACTCGCGCTTGCTGAAAGAACGCGTCATTTTTCTGGTTGGTCCGGTCAATGATCAGTCCGCCAACCTGATCGTTGCGCAGATGCTGTTTCTGGAAAGCGAAAATCCCGACAAGGATATTTCGCTGTATATCAATTCTCCCGGCGGCTCTGTTTCGGCTGGCATGGCGATTTACGACACCATGCAATTTATCAAGCCGGACGTATCAACGCTGTGCACGGGCTTGGCTGCTTCAATGGGCGCTTTTCTTCTGGCGGCAGGTGCGAAGGGCAAGCGCTTTTCATTGCCAAATTCGCGCATAATGATTCACCAGCCATTGGGCGGCGCTCAAGGGCAGGCGACCGATATCGAGATCCAGGCGCGAGAAATCCTGTACCTCCGTGATCGCCTAAACCACATCCTGGCAGAAAAAACTGGCCGAACTGTGGAACAAATCAGCAAGGATACAGACAGAGATAACTTCATGTCCGCATCCGAAGCAGCTGAATATGGCATGATTGACAAGGTGCTGACTACCCGCGCTTGACGCGGTTGTCCAAGCGGAAAACGCCCGGACGGAAGCACGTTCGGGCGTTTTGTTTTATGGCGACGAATTTTGCGGGTTTGCCCGAATTCTTGAGCGGTGTCGTGACGAATTCGGAATTCGCAGGTAATATCAAGCTCAATCTCCACCCACAAACAGCTCTATGTCTGACAAAAAATCCTCCAGCGGCGAAAAATTGCTTTACTGCTCCTTCTGCGGTAAAAGCCAACACGAGGTAAAGAAACTCATCGCAGGCCCGTCGGTATTCATTTGCGACGAGTGCATTGACTTGTGTAACGACATTATTCGCGATGAGGCATCCAGCATTGAGTCGGTGGCCGGTCCTAAATCCGATCTGCCGACGCCCCAAGAAATCTTTGAACTGCTCGGTCAGTACGTAATTGGTCAGGAAACTGCCAAGCGTATTCTGTCGGTGGCGGTATATAACCATTACAAACGGCTCAAGCACCTCGGCAAGAAAGACGATGTCGAATTGGCAAAAAGTAATATTTTGCTGGTTGGACCGACGGGTTCTGGCAAGACGCTTCTGGCGCAAACACTGGCACGCATGTTGAATGTGCCGTTCGTGATTGCCGATGCGACGACGCTTACTGAAGCTGGTTATGTAGGTGAGGATGTCGAGAACATCATTCAGAAGTTGCTGCAGAACTGTAATTATGAAGTCGAAAAGGCGCAAAAAGGTATTGTCTATATCGACGAGATCGACAAAATCTCACGCAAGTCGGACAACCCCTCAATTACGCGCGACGTGTCAGGCGAAGGCGTTCAGCAAGCCTTGCTTAAACTGATCGAGGGAACAATGGCATCGGTGCCTCCGCAAGGTGGCCGCAAGCATCCGAATCAGGATTTTGTGCAGATTGATACGACTAACATCATGTTTATCTGTGGCGGCGCGTTCGATGGGCTGGCGAAGATTATTTCCAATCGCTCGGAGAAGAGCGGCATAGGCTTCTCCGCCAGCGTAAAGAGTCAACAGGAGCGCAATGCAAGCGAGGTACTGCTCGATGCAGAACCAGAAGACTTGATCAAATTTGGACTTATTCCCGAGTTGGTGGGACGTTTGCCGGTTGTTGCGACATTGAGTGAACTAAACGAGGAAGCTCTAATCCAAATATTGCTTGAACCCAAGAATGCGCTGATTAAGCAGTATGCAAAGCTGCTGCAAATGGAAGGCGCGGAATTGGAAGTACGGCCAGCAGCATTGCACGCAATTGCCAAAAAAGCGCTTGAACGCAAGACTGGTGCACGCGGGCTGCGCTCTATCCTGGAGCACGCTTTGCTGGAGGTGATGTTTGAATTGCCGAATCAGCAAAATGTTGCAAAAGTGGTGATCGATGAGAACACCATTGTTAATGGAGCGAAGCCCTTGTTGATTTATCACGAGCAGCCCAAGGTGTCCGGAGCTAAGTAGCATTAAAGCTAGCCATACTCGATCACTATGGACAAAAGCCCGTCTTTTCCTAAAAGCAGTACAATTTGAAACACAGGAATCACTTCCGGCTTCCATCGCAAAGCCACCCGAGGGCGACTTCGTGTGTGGCTTTTTTTATTGCGAACGTTGAAAGAAAGGGTTGAAACACAGTGATTTTTGTTGCCGCTTGGACTTGAGTTTTGGGCTGTCCGTGCCTACATCATTAACAAGCTATTAAATAAGGTTCGCCATGACGACTTCTACAACATTAACTGAACACACCCAGCTGCCGCTTTTGCCGTTGCGGGACGTTGTTGTCTTCCCGCATATGGTGATCCCGCTGTTCGTTGGCCGGCCCAAGTCGATCAAGGCTCTTGAAGCTGCGATGGAACAAGGAAAGAGCATCATGCTCGCCGCGCAAAAAGCTGCGGCCAAGGATGAACCATCTGCAGATGATATTTATGAAATAGGATGTGTTGCCAACATCCTCCAAATGTTGAAGCTGCCTGACGGGACGGTCAAAGTCCTGGTGGAAGGCGCACAACGTGCCCGCATTCATCACATCAGTGAACTGGATACGCATTTCATTGCAGAGTTAACCCCTGTCGAATCCGAACCGGGTGATGAGTCTGAAGTAGAAGCGATGCGCCGCGCAATCGTTCAGCAGTTTGATCAATACGTAAAATTGAACAAGAAGATTCCGCCGGAAATTCTTACTTCGTTAGCTGGAATCGATGATGCAGGCCGCCTAGCAGATACCATAGCAGCGCACCTGCCGCTTAAGCTTGAGCAAAAACAGGTCATTCTCGAAATCTTCAATGTCGCGAAGCGACACGAGCATCTGCTCGGTCAGCTCGAAGGCGAACTCGACATTCTTCAGGTGGAAAAGCGCATCCGTGGTCGCGTCAAGCGCCAAATGGAAAAATCGCAGCGCGAGTATTACTTGAACGAACAAGTCAAGGCGATCCAGAAAGAACTGGGTGAAGGTGAAGAGGGCGCTGATCTCGAAGAACTCGAGAAGAAAATCATCGCCGCCAAGATGCCGAAGGAAGCTCGCGAGAAGGCACAGTCCGAGCTCAAGAAGCTGAAGCTGATGTCGCCGATGTCGGCCGAAGCGACCGTCGTACGTAATTACATCGATACCCTGCTGAGCCTGCCGTGGCGCAAGAAGTCGAAGGTCAATAATGATCTCTCCAATGCCGAGAAGGTGTTGGAAGGCGATCATTACGGACTCGACAAGGTCAAGGAACGTATCCTTGAATATCTCGCCGTGCAGCAGCGTGTTGACAAGGTAAAAGCACCAATCCTGTGCTTGGTTGGTCCTCCTGGCGTTGGTAAGACATCGCTTGGGCAGTCGATCGCTCGCGCAACCAATCGCAAGTTCGTGCGCATGGCACTCGGCGGTGTGCGTGATGAAGCAGAAATTCGCGGCCATCGCCGAACCTATATCGGTTCGATGCCGGGCAAGATTCTGCAAAGCCTTGCAAAGACTGGGGTACGCAATCCGCTATTCCTGCTCGACGAGGTGGACAAGCTCGGCATGGACTTCCGCGGCGATCCGGCTTCGGCACTGCTCGAAGTGCTTGATCCCGAGCAGAACCATACGTTCTCGGACCATTACGTTGAAGTCGATTTTGATTTGTCCGATGTGATGTTTGTCGCGACATCGAACTCGTACAACATTCCTCCGGCGCTGTTGGACCGGATGGAAGTGATTCGCCTCTCAGGTTACACGGAAGACGAGAAAACCAATATCGCGCAACGTTATCTGCTGCCGAAGCAAATTGGCAATAACGGTCTAAAGGAAGATGAGATTGCAGTCTCCGAATCCGCAATCCGCGACATCATTCGTTACTACACCCGTGAGGCCGGTGTGCGTTCCCTCGAACGCGAGATCTCCAAGATCTGCCGCAAGGTCGTGAAAATGCTTCTGCTGAAAAAGCAGGACAAGGAGCGGAAGATTGCTATCAGCTCCAAGAATCTCGACAAGTTCCTCGGTGTCCGCCGTTACGATTTCGGCATGGCTGAAAAAGAGAACCAGGTAGGTCAGGTTGTAGGGCTTGCTTGGACTGAAGTTGGCGGTGATTTGCTGACTATCGAAGCGATGACCATGCCTGGAAAGGGCGACATTATCCGCACTGGCACGCTCGGTGATGTGATGAAGGAATCGATCGAAGCGGCGCGCACCGTGGTGCGCAGCCGTGCCAAACGTCTCGGTATCAAAACCGAATTGTTCGGCAAGAGTGATATCCATATTCACGTTCCGGAAGGTGCGACACCGAAGGACGGTCCTTCTGCGGGTATCGCAATGACGACCGCGTTGGTATCAGTGCTGAGCGGTATTCCTGTTCGTGCAGATGTGGCGATGACTGGTGAAATCACCTTGCGGGGTGAGGTGCTTCCGATTGGCGGCCTGAAAGAAAAACTGTTGGCAGCGCATCGTGGCGGCATCAAGACTGTGTTGATCCCTGAGCAGAACGTGAAAGATCTTGCGGAAATTCCAGACAATGTGAAGAACAAGCTCGAGATTGTTCCGGTGCGCTGGATCGATAAGGTGCTGGAAGTTGCTCTTGAGCGGCAGCCGGTTCCGTTGACTGATGTCGAAGCTGCGGTTGACACGGCAGTTGCACAACCAGCAGGTCAAACGGATCCGAACGTAGTGAAGCACTGATCAAAAGTTCGCAGCAAAAAAAGCGCTCTTCGGAGCGCTTTTTTTATTCGGCTGCCATTTCAGATGTGCGTAAAAATTGGTCGTCGGAGTTTGTCTGTATTTACTTGATTGCGACTGGTTGATCGCCGGGAAAGCGCTTGACACAAGACTTTGCGGCTTGTTTAATACGGGCTGCAGAAAATTTCTTATCTGCATTTTGTGTCGCTTGTTCTACAAAAAAGAGCAATTAACAAGAGCCGCAGAATCCAACTTTATTGAGGGGGCGTCAGTGAATAAAACCGAATTGATCGATCACATTGCCGGGTCTGCGGACATTTCAAAAGCTGCAGCGACTCGTGCACTTGATGCGCTGATCGGTGCAGTCAAAACCACGTTGAAGAAAAACGGAACCGTTACCTTGGTCGGATTCGGCACTTTTTCGGTAGGCAAGCGTGCTGCACGTACCGGCCGTAATCCGCGCACCGGCGATGCAATCAAGATCAAGGCTGCCAAGGTACCAAAATTCCGCCCCGGTAAAGCACTGAAGGACGCCCTGAATTAACGATGGGTAGTGCATCTTGATAAAAGATACTATATAATCTTGTTTTTTACGACGTGGTGACAAACGTCTGAAAAGTTTGGCTGGCTAAGTGTGGATCCGGGTGCTTAGCTCAGTTGGTAGAGCGGCGCCCTTACAAGGCGTAGGTCGGGAGTTCGAGCCTCTCAGCACCCACCAAAACCAGCCAAGCACGCAGTAGAGTTTCAGGAGTGGTAGTTCAGTCGGTTAGAATACCGGCCTGTCACGCCGGGGGTCGCGGGTTCGAGTCCCGTCCACTCCGCCAAAAACCGAAAAAGGCGAACGCGAGTTCGCCTTTTTTCTTATGCGATGATGCTTTCGTATTTTCGCAATCTGTCTGTGGACTGTGACTGACCATGTTTGAATTTATCCGCACGCATCAGCGCTTGATGCAGTTCGCGTTGCTGCTGTTCATTTTCCCCTCATTTGCATTTTTCGGCCTGGAAAGCTACACCCGTCTTCGCGATGGCGATAACACTGTGGCAAAAGTCGCAGGACAATCTATCAAGCAGCAGGAATTCGATGCGGCTCAGCGCGAGCAAATGGAACGTTTTCGGCAGATGTTCGGCGGTCAGTTCGATCCAAAGATGCTCGATACACCGCAAGCGCGTCAAAATATTCTCGACGGCTTGATCGCTCAGCGCGTAATGGCTGCCGAGGCTGTAAAAAATCGCTTGTCTGTCAGCGACCAGGCTTTGCAGCAAACCATTCTTGCGACACCTGGCCTGACCGGTGCCGATGGTAAATTCGATGTCGAACGCTACAAGTCGCTTCTTGCTGCACAGGGCATGACGCCCGCAATGTATGAGGCGCGCCTGCGTCAGGAATTGGTCCTTCAACAAATCAATGCTGGTGTCCAGAGCACTGCGTTCGCGCCGAAAACGGTTGCGAACCGTTTGTCTGACCTGAATGACCAAGAACGTGAAATGCAGGACCTGCTTTTCAAGGCATCCGATTTCGTGTCGCAGGTGAAGGTTACCGACGAAATGCTCAAGGCCTATTACGAGAAGAATGGCGCGCAGTTCGAGATCCCTGAACAAGTGAAAGCGGAATATGTACTATTGAGCAGCGATGTGGTTGCTGCACAGATTTCGGTCAGTGACGCCGACATCAAGTCCTATTATGATCAGAACGCAAAGCGCTATATGGAAGAAGAGCAGCGTCGCGCCAGCCATATCCTGATTAAGACCGACAAGAGCGCTTCGGCTGCAGACAAGGCGGCGGCGAAAGAGAAGGCCGAAAAACTGCTCGCGCAAGTGCGCAAGAATCCGGCTGACTTTGCAAAACTGGCGAAGGAAAATTCGCAGGATCCGGGATCGGCAGAGCGTGGAGGAGATTTGGATTTCTTTGGTAAGGGCATGATGGTGCCGCCGTTCGAAGAAGCCGTTTTCAAGCTCAAGCAAGGCGAAATCAGCGATCTGGTGCAATCAGATTTCGGATACCACATCATTCAGCTGACGGCGATCAAACCGGCTAGCGGTAAGAGCCTGGATGACGTGAAAGGCCAGATTGCGTCCGAGATCAAAAAGCAACTGGCGGCGAAAAAATTCACTGAGATGGCAGAGCAGTTTTCCAACACGGTATACGAGCAAGCTGATAGCTTGAAACCGGTTGCAGACAAGCTGAAGCTGAAGATCGAAACGGCGAATGGACTGACGCGCACGCCAAATGCGTCCGCGGTCCCCAATGCGCCGTTCAATCATCCGAAATTCCTGAATGCTTTATTCTCGGATGACCCGATCAAGAACAAGCGAAATACAGAAGCAGTTGAAGTAGCGCCGAGTACATTGATTGCCGGTCGTGTCCTTGAGTACAAACCGGTAACCAAGCGGCCATTCGAGGAGGTACAAGCCGTGGTGCGCGAGCGTGTAACGCAAGCTGAAGCGGCGAATCTAGCAAGGAAGGCTGGCGAGGCGAAACTTGCAACGGTGAAGTCGGGCACGGACGTCGCTGGATTCGGTGAAGCGAAAATCGTTTCCCGGGCAAAGAGTCAGAACGTGAATCGCGACGCATTGATGGCCGTGATGAAGGCAGATACCACCAAGTTGCCTGCCTATGTTGGTGTGGATCTCGGCACCCAAGGCTACGGCGTGTATCGCATCAACAAAGTTGTGCAGCCTGCCAATGTGGATATTGCGCGTCGTCAATCCGAGCAACAACAAATTGCAAATGCACTCGCTCAACAGGAGAGCTTTGCCTATCTGGAAGCATTGAAGAAAAAGGCCAAGGTGGAAATCACCCAGCCGGCTGCAACGAAACCTGCTGAGGATCAGATCGATAAGAAGTAATTCTTCAAGCCCCTAAAAAACCGCTCGCATCATCGAGCGGTTTTTTTACGTCTCAATACAGCCTGCTTACCGGATCAGCAACGACTTCAAATGAGGCCAAATGTTGTTCAACATGATGGGTTGCGCCTCAGCTAATGGATGAATACGGTCCGCCTGGAACAGCTGAGGTTGGCTGGCAACGCCTTCCAGCAGGAACGGAACGAGTGCAACTTTCATGTCCCGTGCAAGCTTGTTGTACAAGTTGGAAAACTTCTCGGTATAGTCGCGTCCGTAGTTTGGCGGTATCTGCATTCCGACCAGAAGCACTTGAGCTTTGGACTTTTTGGATTCGGCAATCATCGCACGCAGATTCGCTTCAGCCGCAGCAACCGGCAAACCGCGCAGTCCATCGTTGCCGCCGAGTTCGATAATGACGACAGAAGGCCGATACTGATCGAGCAGGGACGGCAGACGCACCTTACCGCCGCTGGTGGTTTCTCCACTGATACTCGCATTGACGATCGTCGCGTCGATCTTTTCTGATTGCAGGCGCTTTTCCAGCAGGCTGACCCAACCGACTCCGCGCGCAATGCCATATTCTGCCGACAAGCTATCACCGAGCACTAGCACGCTTTTTGATGCAGAATAGGCGCTCGTTACAAAGGAGACGAGCAGTAACGCCATCAATGCCCGGAACATCGGCATCATCCTTCTATGTTTTCTGAATATATTCTTCATGCCTGAACTTTCCTCACGTCCTGCAGCGATTGAAGTCGTTCACTTAAGCAAGCGAGTCGCCGATGCAAGCGGTGAACTGACCATTTTGCGAGAGATTGATTTTACCGTGCAGCAGGGAGAGACGCTGGCGATCGTTGGAGCGTCGGGGTCGGGTAAATCGACGCTGCTCGGTTTGCTAGCAGGGTTGGATGTACCGTCCGACGGAACCGTGAAGATTGATGGCGTCGATATTTTTGCGCTCAACGAGGATGGTCGTGCGAGGTTGCGTCAGGCAAAACTCGGGTTTGTATTCCAGTCGTTTCAATTGCTCTCGCATCTCACAGCGCTGGAAAACGTAATGTTGCCGCTGGAATTACGGCGTGACGATGATGCGCGCGCAAAAGCGGAAGTCATGCTGGGGCGCGTCGGATTGTCCAGCCGATTGCGGCATTATCCGAAATTCATGTCCGGTGGCGAACAGCAGCGTGTGGCATTGGCTCGTGCATTTGTCACCGCGCCACCCTTGCTATTCGCGGATGAGCCGACTGGCAGCCTGGATGCCGCGACCGGTGATTCGGTAATCAAACTGATGTTCGAGTTGAATGAGGAACGTGGTTCGACCCTGGTGCTGGTGACGCATGATCCGTCAATTGCCGCGCGCTGTCGACGAACTATCACCATCGCTGCCGGGCAGCTTACTTAAGACGGATTAGCCGCCTCTATCCGGATGCGTGCGTCGATGTTCGATGTACGCAATGCCTATGCCGCTGGCGCAGATAATGCCGATGCCAAGCGCAGTCAAATTATCCGGCAACTGACCGAACACCAGCCAGCCCATGATTGTCGCCGAAATGATTTGCAAGTAGGCATACGGCGTTAGTAGCGATGCTTCGGCATGCTTATATGCACTGTTGACGAAAAAATGCCCAACAGTGCTGGTGACGCCGGTCGATACCAGAATGAGCCATTCGCGCGTGTCAGGGACGTGAGAGGACCAGAAGAATGGGACAACCAGACTACTAGCAATCATGCCGACCAGTCCGCCATAAAACAGGGTGACCATCGGATGATCGAACTGGTTAGTCTTCCTTGTCAGCACCACCACGGTGGCAAACACGATTGCCGACATGATTCCGAGCATGACTCCCGCAGGAACAATGTTCCCGCCGGGGCGCATGACGATCAGCATGCCGGCGAAGCCGACAGCAACGGCGACCCAGCGAGACGGATACGATTTTTCCTTCAACAGCCAGGGCGACACTGCAAGCACGATCAGCGGCGCGCAGAAATTCATGGCAGTCCCTTCGGACAGCGGTACGATTTTCAGCACCGAGAAGAAAACCACCGTGGATAACAGAAGAAGCATCGCGCGAAGAATCTGGAGGCCCGGACGGCGCGTGCGGAGAATGCTTTGACCATGCCGTCGGTAGTAATGCGGCGCAAGGAGCGCGGCCATGAAAACTGTATTGATCGTGTAGCGCATCCAGGCAATCATCACAACGTGATACCCGGCTTGCGTAAGCAGCTTGCCAGCGGTGTCGAGCAAGGATAAGGTCCACTGGCCAAGCACAAGGCAGGTGATGCCCAGCCAAAGCTTAGTGCGCGGCGAGGTGGCTTGCATTCTCTTGTGTGATCTGATTCAGGAGCGCCCGGATAGTAGGGATGAGTTCGCTGGCAGTCAATCCAATCGGTCCAACACCTTCGCTGACAAGCGTGTCGGCCGCTTTTCCGTGCAGCCATGCGCTAACCAATGCCGCATTCCATGCTGGGAACGATTGCGCCAGTAGAGCGCCGCAGATGCCTGCCAGTACATCACCGGTTCCTGCGGTCGCTAACGCTGGATTGCCTGTGGTATTGATGATCAGTTCACCCTCTTTAGCAATAACGCTGCCGGAGCCCTTGAGCAGGGCAACAGTGTTGAAACGCTGCGCCAGCGCGCGTGCTGCTGCAAGGCGGTCGGCCTGTACTTCGTCTGTCGAAATCTGGAGCAGACGAGCGGCTTCAAGGGGGTGAGGGGTGATAATGGATGCTGCTTTGCGCAGTGCAAGCTTTCGCTGCAGGCCGGGTTCTGCGGCGATCAGGTTGAGTGCGTCGGCGTCCAGTACCAAGGGCAGCTGTGTGTGCAACGCCTTTACCAATAAGTCGTGTGCTTCACGCGACATGCCCAAGCCTGGACCTGCGACCAGGGTGCTGGAAACGAGATCGATATTTGCCGCGAGACGACACATTAACTCCGGCTGCGTGCTGTCGTATGCCGGGGCTTCATCGACGAATGCAGCGAAGACGCGTCCTGCACCGCATTTAGCTGCAGCCCTCGCTGCGAGTACCGGTGCGCCGGACATGCCATGTGCGCCGCCGATAATGATGACGTCGCCATAACTGCCTTTGTGGGATGCGTGTGGACGCTGGCGCAGAAATGCCGAAAAGTGTTCGACGCCATTCAGATGCATATGTGAAGGGATGAAGAACCGGTCGTCAATTCCGAGACGGTCTACCTGCACCTCGCCAGCATGGTCCCGGCCGAAAAGAGTATATAGGCCCGGTTTTGCGGCAATGAATGTGATTGTCCGGTTTGCGCGCACAGCGATGCCGTCCTGACCGACAAGGGCTCCCGTGTCGGCATCAAGTCCGCTGGGAACGTCAAGTGACAGTACCGGGCACAAACGGGAATTGATTGCTTCAATTAATTGACGTTGTATTCCAGCGATCGGTCGCGTGAGACCGATGCCGTACAAACCATCAATAATGAGATCCCAGTCTTGCATTGCCAATGTCGGCGCAGTCGCTGGGTCTGCGAACTGTATGGTGCTGTTGCGTGCTCGGGTCAGTGCCTGTTGTGCATCGGTTGGCTGGCGCGCCGCATCCGCGAAGAGGAGCGCGGTCGTTTTTATGCCTTCATCAGCGAGCATGTGTGCTGCTTCAAGTGCATCGCCGCCATTGTTTCCTGGTCCCGCAATGACAAGTATGCGAGCACTGTTGCGGGAGGCGGGAAGCATCTCGAGTGCAGCTTGGGCAGCAGCTTTCCCTGCGCGTTGCATCAAGCTGCAGGCGGGCAAATTCGCCATGCTGGCTTGTTCAATTGCACGGATATCCGAAACCGAATAGAGGGCTGTGGCGGCAGGCATGAATTAGAGATGTCGTAAGCAGCGGGCGACCGCAAGTGTCAGTGTGATGGTACGTTGATTCTATGCCAATTTATCGCGCCTTGTTGCCACGGCATAGGCATTTTCATTGCTCGCGTTTAAACATTCATTTATAATGAATCTTAAATTTGCTGAGTGACTACCTCAACTGGCGAACAGAAGAAGTCACATTCGCATTCACATCCATCTCTCACACCAAGGAGTCTTTACATGGCACACGATTGTTCACAGCCGCAGGTAACCGGTGGCGTTTATCCGTTTGATGCGCGCGGTGTCGCAAAGCGCTTTCGGCACGCAGCGATTTTCGGCGCCCTCGACTCGCTGGAGCCTGGCGAGACCATGCGTTTCTGCAATGATCATGACCCTTTGCCATTGCTGGCGCAGATCAACGGTTATTTCGGTTCGCGCGTCAAGGTCGCTTATGTTCAGCGAGAGCCAGGCGAAATCGTGATTGACTTTCTCGTCACCGCCTGATCACCGTAAGAGGCGAGTTTCAGGAACCGGGCAGCAGACCAATGACGTGTCCCGCGACGGACAGCGAAGCGGTCAGGCCCGGTGATTCGATGCCATACAGGCCGAGATAGCGTGGGTTGCCATGACTGGCGAATAGAAAATCTGCTGCAGTAGCGCCCGGCGGAACGATCTTCGGTCGGACGCCTGCGTAGGCTGGCTGCAATGCGCCATCGGGAAGCTCCGGCCAGTACGTGCGGATTTCGCGATAGAAGCAGTCAGCACGGTTCGCGTCGACGGTGTAGTCAATGTTGCCATCAGGCGTTTCAAGCCATTCCACATCGGGGCCGAAGCGTGCCTGGCCGCCGAGGTCGAGGGTAAGGTGTACGCCGAGTCCGCCGGGTTGAGGCACTGGATACACCAGTCGCGTAAACGGTATTTTGCCGGCCAGTGAATAGTAATTTCCCTTGGCGAAGTAAGCCGTGGGAATGCTGCTTTCATCCAAACCATCGATGCCTGTTGCAATCCGCGGTGCCCATAGGCCGCCACAGTTCACGACCGTCGCCGCTTCAATTTCACTTTCCGCCCCGTCCGACGTGCGAATCCGCAGGATGACGGCATCCGCTGTCGCGAATCCACCAACTACGTCACTGCCGAACGCAAACAATGCACCGGCATTTTCCGCATCGCCTTGCAGCGAAAGCATGAATGCGTGCGTGTCGATAATGCCCGTATTTGGTGAAGATAACGCGGCGACGCAGGACAGTGCCGGTTCGATCAAGCGCGCTTCGTGTGCGCTCAATGGCGATACTTCCTTGCAGCCATTGGCATGCGCTTGTGCAAGGATAGCGGCTAACTTGTCACACTGCGCATCGGACGTGGCGACAATCAGTTTGCCGCAGCGGCGGTGCGGCACACTGCGTTGTTTGCAGTAGTCGTACAGTGCATTGCGGCCTTGCACGCAAAGGCTTGCCTTCAGGCTGCCGGTTGGATAGTACAGTCCAGCGTGGATCACTTCACTGTTGCGGGAGCTGGTCTCCATGCCAATCGCCGCGTGCTTTTCGATTACGAACACTTCACGTCCGGAAAGTGCAAGAGCACGGGCGACAGCCAGGCCGACTACGCCTGCGCCGATCACCACGCAGTCGACTTTATCCATAACGCGCCATAGTGAGGCCATCCATGTCGATGTCGGGCGCATAGCCGGACACGATGTCGGCCAATACCTTGCCGGAACCCGCTGCCATTGCCCATCCGGCGGAACCATGACCGATATTCACATACACGTTGCGTACCGGCGTTGCGCCAAGCAGCGGTGGCCCGTCGGGCAGCATGGGACGGGCGCCGCTCCAGAAATTAGCGGTCGCGTAGTTTGCGGCGTCCGGAAACCAGTCGCCGCCAACTTTGACTAGTGTGCGCAACGCGCGCTCGTGCATTTCCGCGTTTCGCGCACCTAATTCTGCTGTACCGGCAATACGAATTCGGTTTCCCATGCGCGAGATGGCCACCTTGTATGATTCATCGAGCAGTGCAGCCACCGGCGAGCGATCGAAATTCTTGATCGCGGCTGTGGCCGAATATCCCTTGACTGGATACAGCGGCACATGGATGCCGAGCGGCTTGAGCAGGCGGACGCTGTCGACCCCGGCCGCGACCACGACCGCGTCCGCCGGGAAGCGGCTATCGTCGATTTGCAGTACGACACCCCGCGATTCCGGCTCAATTGCCTGAACCGTGCTGGTGAAGTGAAATTGCACGCCAATGGAACTGGCGATGTGCTTGAGACGTTTGACGAACAGCGGGCAGTTTCCTGCCTCGTCTTGTGGCAGGTATAGACCCCCGGCAAGCGGCGTATTGGATGCCAGCGCCGGTTCGATCGCGCGGGCGCCGTCAGCATCGAGTATTTGGTGAGGCACCTCATTCTCAGTGAGCATGTCCATTGCCGGCGCGGCCAGCTTGAGGTCTTTCTCCGTGCGGAACAATTGCAGCACACCCTGTGTTTGCTCATATTCCAACTGATAGTACTCGCGCATCTGGCGCAGGATGTCGCGGCTGTAGAATGCAATGCGTTGCATGCGCGTTCTATTGATCCGGTAACGTTCGAGTTCGCACTCCGATACCCAGCGGCGCATCCAGCGCCACAATGCGCGGTCCAGCGTCGGCCTCAGGATGACCGGCGTCTCGCCTCGGAAAAGGTGAGAGAGGACTTTTCCTGGCATACCGGGCGCCGCCCAAGGCGTTGCATATCCCGGAGCCACAATGCCGGCATTTGCATAACTTGCTTCTTGTGCCACGTTCTGGTGCCGTTCTATGACGACGACATCGTGCCCGGCTTCCGCCAGAAAATACGCGGTGCAAACGCCTACGACGCCGCCACCGATGACCGCAATTTGTTTTTGTGTCACTTATTAACCTGATTGCTATTGACTGCGATCGCAGTACAAATATTCGAGAACGAGAGAATATGCCGGAGTGCCGGTACGAGAACCTTGTTCCACTCAGGAATCGTAGACCGTCGAACACATTTCTAGTTCGAAGGCATCATTTTATTCGCTGAAGGACAGGATGGGTGAACGGCGCCGCCTGTACGTTGTAGCGGCCCGCAAAATCTTTTTGCAAATCCGATTTATGCGGTAGAACCTGCCGAAGTAGCAATTCTGGCGAGAGCGCAGTTGATCACAACGGCAGCGCAGGCTATTGCTTCGATCGGCTATTGATTAACGTTTTCGACTCTGCATGGCCCCGCGTACCCAGGCAAATCGCTGGCTTCGGGTTGGCACGCCAGGTGTTCTGCCGAATGCAAGGCATCGAGCAGGTTCAGTCGGTTGACCGGTTGCCATCCCATGCGCGAGCCGAAATAGCGCGCCCAATGAAATTCCATGAAGTAGGCATCGGTCTTCTTGTAATAGCCGGCGTTCTGGGCATAGCTTGCAAGCGCTCGATAAGGATCGTCGGCGAGGTCGGTCACGCGCCTGGGCAGGGCGGATGGAGTGATCGGATTGCCTTTCGGATCAAACAGGTAAACCCAGTGACGTTCCTGCATCTCTTGCCAGAATGTCGCCGGATTGTCGAAGCGGCCGATGAGTTCGGCCGTCACGTTGTTTGCGCCGATTCGAGCGAGCACGCTGGCAAGATGATGGCTGTCAGTCAAGTAAAAGCTGCCGTCAGGTGCCTGAACAACGGGCACTGGGCGCTTGCTGGTGTATTTGACGAAATCGGTTTCGCCCCGCATGCGCGCGACCCTTTCTTCGACCTGCATCATGCCCACTGCCGATTGGGTCGGATGCAATGCTGACAACGCGATTTCACATTTCGCCTTGACCGGAACATTGCGGCTGCAAGTCGGTTCGGCAAAAGCGTTGGGGGAAAACGTCAGGGCGATTAAGACAATTGCGTGGTAGCGATTGGCTGGCTGAATGCTTGCTCGTAGCGTGGAATGCATGTTTTCTAACTGGGTAAGAATGAACCGGATGATAACCCGCCGCGCTTTGCCCCGATATCCGCGACCCGCTCGCATATTCCTGAATGCTGCGGACTACGTTCAACGCACGGGTCGTGACGCGGTCCAGCAGCGAAAAAAACGGACCGGCAAAATTTTGCAGGGACGCGGCATCCGGGTCACAATTTTCTTTTCTCTGCGGCAACGGATGCCTATAGTAATACTTACGTGGTTGTACCGAGTGCGGCTTGCGTAGTTGTACGCTTGTGTCGGTACGCTATTGACAGAATACTTTGCCCTGCGGCTGGATAGGATGAAAATCTTGGTTCGACCGGTAATTTGCAAAGTAGTCAATAAGTAGCGAAACAAAGAGAATTTAATCAAGGAGAAACAAGATGAAAAACGTGTTTAAGGCACTGGTTCTGGCACTGTCTGCTTTGCTTTTCGGCGGCGCAGCGGCAGCGGAAAAAGGAAGTGCGGACGAGGCGGTGGCGATGGTAAAGAAAGCGGTCGCCTACATGAAGGAGCATGGCAAGGAAAAAGCATTTACCGAATTCGGCAACGTAAGCAATAGCCAGTTCCATGATCGCGACCTTTACATTTTCGTGTATGACCTGAACGGCAATAACGTCTCGCACGGGAACAACCCGAAAATGGTTGGTAAGAATCTGCTGGAAATGAAGGACCATGATGGTAAGTACATTATCAAGGGCTTCATCGATGTGGCTAATTCGTCCGGCAAGGGCTGGGTCGATTACAAATGGCCCAATCCGGTCACCAAGGCCGTCGAACAAAAGTCAGGCTATGTTGAAAAAGTCGATAACCTGATTGTGGGATCTGGCATTTACAAGTAAACGAAATCCTCAAGGTAGCAAGTTCTTGGCGCAAGTCTGCAAAGACCTGCGCCTTTTTTATGCCGCTTGCAAGCTTTGTTCAATTGCGCGAGCCACAGCTAGAACCTTGCGATCGGCCATTGCCGGTCCGGCAACCATCAGGCCGACAGGTAGCGATCCCTGCGCATGGCACGGGATTGACACAGCACAGCCGTCCAGCAGATTGATCGTGGAAGGATTACGCAAAAGTAGTCCGTTAGCCTTGAAGAACGCTTCCTCGGAGGCTTCCAATTCCGCGATCGGCGGGGCAACCAGCGGCACGGTCGGCATGATGAGTGAATCGAACGGGCCGAGCGCCTCTTCCATCCGCAAGATCCACTCGCGCCTTCTGCGGTGCAGGTCGATATAGTCCGCCGCAGTCATCGTTGCCCCCGTCTTGATGCGCTTGGCGACGCGGAAATCGTATTCCGCCTCGTGATGCGCGAGTAGCGTGCGATGCCATGCAAACGATTCCGGCCCCGAAAACTTGTTTAGGTCCGCTGCTTCGGCCAGCATGCCGAAAGGAGCATCAACGATCTTGGCACCGGCTGCCGACAGGCGCGACAGCGCGGCGGCGAAGGAGGCCGCCACGTGCGGATCAAGTGCGTCGAGCATGACAGTCTGCGGTACTGCGAGACGCAGGCCAGCAAGCGGCAGATCGGGGATCGCCAAGGGGTTGTCTGCGATGATGCTGTCCACCAGGATGCAGTCGTCCACTGAGCGTGTCATCGCGCAGATCGTGTCCAGTGTGGTCGAGAGAGGCAATGCACCGGCGGTCGGCACGCGCCTGGCGGTTGGTTTAAATCCGACGATGCCGCACAGGGCGGCAGGTATGCGAATCGAGCCGCCGGTATCGGAGCCGATGCCGGCAACGCACAAGCCGGTGGCCACCGATACGGCAGCGCCCGAAGACGAGCCGCCGGGAATGCGCGCCTCGAATTTATCCGCTGGGTTCACCGGCGTTCCGTAATGGGGATTGAGACCAACGCCGGAGAAGGCAAATTCGGTCATGTTCGTTTTGCCGATGATGGCAGCGCCGGCGATGCGGAGCCGCTTCACGACTGGCGCATCCGACTTGGCAGCCGGGCTTCCCCTGAGAACGGTTGAGCCGGCGAGGGTTGTTTCGCCGGCGACATCGATCAAGTCCTTGATCGATACAGGCAGGCCGGCGAGAGGTGAAATTTCCACGCCGGCCGCACGCATGGCATCGGCATGTTCGCCGGCGGCGCGCGCTGCATCAGGGTAGAGTTTCGTAAAGACGGAGGCGGTTTTTTCAGCTTCCTCGAGACTGACATCGACCAGCGAGAAGCGCGAATAACGGGCCAGCGAGGGAATCGATTTCGAAATAAGGGGATTCATGCGAAAGGCGCTCATATAAGTGGGCTTGGCCTGGCAACAATAGCATAAGGCCTGCTTCTTGACGAAGTGTCAGGATGTTCGTCGAATGACTGTGGAGACCTCGCATTTTCTACGATTGACTTCCATCATTGACAAGCTGCCATGATGCTGTGTCGCGGTATAATCCCGGTTTCCGATTTAACCTGCAGCCGCGCCGTCCCTCCTGCCGGCGGTGCTGCATCAATTCTCTTGCCGCCATGTTGATTCTGCCGGGCTCCAATGCCCTGTCTGCCTTCCGTACCCAGCGTCTTTTGTCACAATTGCAAGCAGTCGAGCCCGCTATCAATGGCGTGACTGGGCGCTTCCTGCATTTTATCGATGCGGCATCCGCGCCGAGCCAGGATGAAATTGGTCGCCTGAATGCGCTGCTGACCTATGGCGAGCCGTTCACGGCGTCGGCGGAGGGCGACGAATTCGTAGTAATTCCGCGTTTCGGTACTATTTCACCGTGGGCGAGCAAGGCAACCGACATTACGCATAATTGCGGCATGGTGCATATCAAACGCATCGAGCGCGGTATTGCATACCATGTGCAGCTGAAGTCCGGTTTGCTGGGAGGCGCCAAAAAGCTATCGGAAACGGCCGTGCAGGAAGTGGCGGCCCTGCTGCATGACCGCATGACTGAAACAGTACTGCGCAATGCGAACGATGCATCCGGCCTGTTCCGTGAGCTGGAAGCCAAGCCGCTGGAATTCATCGACGTTCTGACCGGCGGACGTGATGCGCTGGTACGTGCCAATACCGAGCTCGGCCTGGCGCTTTCCGAAGATGAAATCGATTACCTGCTCAACGCCTTTACACAGGCCAAGCGCAATCCGACGGACGTCGAGCTGATGATGTTCGCGCAAGCCAACAGCGAACATTGCCGCCACAAAATCTTCAATGCAGACTGGACCATCGACGGCGAGAAGCAGGACAAATCACTGTTCGCGATGATCAAGAATACGCATCTGCTGCATCCGCAGGGCACTGTGGTCGCGTACAGCGACAATTCCTCGATCATCGAGGGTGCGACCGTCTCGCGTTTCTATCCGCGCGGCGCCAGAAACGGCAACGTCTACGAAGCCTCGGATGAGCTGACGCACATCCTGATGAAGGTCGAGACGCACAACCATCCAACCGCGATTTCGCCATTCCCCGGTGCTTCCACTGGCGCAGGCGGCGAAATCCGCGACGAGGGCGCGACCGGTCGCGGCGCCAAGCCGAAAGCCGGCCTGACCGGATTCACCGTATCGAACCTGATGCTGACGCATTCGGTGCAGCCATGGGAAAATGCGCGCGACACCACCGAACCGGTTGCGCAGCGCGTATCGCATGGACAGGCCGGCATATACGGCAAGCCCGATCGTATTGCATCGCCGCTGCAGATCATGATTGATGGCCCGATCGGTGGCGCGGCTTTCAACAATGAATTTGGCCGGCCGGTTCTTGGCGGTTACTTCCGTACTTACGAACAGAATGTCGGTGGCAAAGTGTTCGGCTATCACAAGCCGATCATGATTGCAGGCGGCATGGGCAACATCTCGGCCAAGCATACAAAGAAAAACGACCTGCCGATCGGCAGCCTGTTGATTCAGCTCGGCGGTCCCGGCATGCGCATTGGCATGGGCGGCAGCGCAGCATCGTCAATGGCAACCGGCACCAATACGGCTGATCTGGATTTCGATTCGGTCCAGCGTGGCAATCCGGAGATGGAGCGACGTGCGCAGGAAGTCATCAATGCCTGTTGGGAAATGGGCGACGAGAATCCGATCCTGTCGATCCACGACGTTGGCGCGGGCGGTTTGTCGAATGCCTTCCCGGAAATTACCAACGATGCCAAGCGCGGCGCCATCTTCGACCTGCGCAAAGTGCCACTGGAAGAAAGCGGCATGGCACCCAAGGAAATCTGGAGCAATGAATCGCAGGAGCGTTACGTCCTGGCGATTTCGCCCGAGAGCCTGCCGCTGTTCCAGTACATGTGCGAACGCGAGCGTTGCCTGTTTGCCGTGGTCGGCACAGCAACTGAAGAACGTCAATTGAAGGTTGTCGATCCGGAGCACGACAACAATCCAGTCGACATGCCGATGGATGTGCTGCTTGGCAAACCGCCCAAGATGCACCGCGACGTTACGCATCTGAAAAACGACTATCCGCCGGTCGACCTGACCGGCATGGATCTCATCGACGTCGCGCAGCGCGTGCTGCGCCTTCCGACTGTCGCCGACAAATCCTTCCTGATCACCATCGGCGACCGTACAGTTGGCGCCACCTCGGTACGCGACCAGATGGTCGGACCATGGCAAGTACCTGTGTCCGATTGCGCAGTCACTACGATGAGCTTCGAGGGCTATCGCGGCGAAGCCATGTCCATGGGCGAGCGCACACCGCTGGCGGTCATTGACGCCGCTGCCTCCGGCCGTATGGCCGTGGGTGAAGCGCTGACCAATATTGCCGCTGCACCGATCGCCGATATTTCGGATATCAAGCTGTCCGCTAACTGGATGGCGGCATGCGGCCAGCCGGGTCAGGATGCCGCGCTGTTCGATACCGTGAAGGCAGTCGGCATGGAACTGTGCCCGGCGCTTGGCGTGAGCATCCCGGTCGGCAAGGATTCGCTGTCGATGCGCACGACCTGGAAGGATGCCGAAGGCAGCAAGGAAGTAACCTCCCCGGTCTCATTGATCGTGTCCGCCTTTGCGCCGGTCACTGATGTGCGGCTGTCGCTTACACCGCAGTTGCGCAAGGATGCTGGTGAAACTGCCCTGATCCTCATCGATCTCGGCCGCGGCAAGAACCGCATGGGTGCCTCGGTACTGACGCAAGTCATGCAACAGATCGGCAACGAGTCGCCGGACGTGGACAGCGCGGAAGACCTGAAAACTTTCTTCAAAGCGATTCAGCAGTTGAATGTCGAGCGCAAGCTGCTCGCTTATCACGATCGTTCCGACGGTGGCCTGTTCGCGTCATTGTGCGAAATGGCATTCGCCGGGCGTGCAGGCGTATCGGTCAATCTCGACATCCTGACGATGGAAGGCGAACATTCTTCCGACTCCGGTGAAGCCAAGAACTGGGCAGGGCAAATTGCCGAACGTCGCAATGACATGACTCTGCGCGCACTTTTCAACGAGGAACTCGGCGCGGTGATCCAGGTGCGTGCGGAGCAGAAGTCGGACGTAATGAACGTGCTGCGTTCCTATAATCTCGGCGCGTGCAGCCATATCATCGGCAAGCTCAACGATCGCGACGTCGTCGAATTCACCCGCGATGCGAGGGTCATCTACAACCAACCTCGCATCGAATTGCAGCGTCTGTGGAGCGAAACCAGTTGGCGCATCGCGCGCTTGCGCGACAACCCGGCTTGCGCCGATGCCGAATACGACCGCATTCTTGATGCGACCGACCCAGGCATGACGCCGAAGCTGAGTTTCGATCCGCAAGTCGACGTTGCTGCGCCATTCATCGCCACCGGCGCCAAACCCAAAGTTGCGATCCTGCGCGAGCAGGGCGTCAATTCGCACATTGAAACCGCCTACGTGATGCACAAGTCGGGCTTTGCCGCAGTCGACGTGCACATGAGCGACCTGATCGCGGGCCGTGCAAAACTGGATGACTTCAAGGGCTTCATCGCCGTTGGCGGGTTCTCGTACGGCGACGTGCTCGGTGCGGGTGAAGGCTGGGCCAAGACCGTTCTCTTCAACGCCAAGCTGGCAGAGCAATTCGCCGGTTTTTTTAACCGCAACGACACCTTTGCGCTCGGCATTTGCAATGGCTGCCAGATGATGAGCAATCTGAAATCCATCATCCCTGGCGCGCACGCATGGCCGAAGTTCACGCGCAACAAGTCAGAGCAGTTCGAAGGCCGTTTTGCGATGGTGGAAGTCGCCGACTCTCCGTCAATCTTTTTCTCCGATATGGCGGGCACGCAGAGTCCGATCGCCGTGGCGCACGGTGAAGGTTTTGCCGACTTCTCGCAGACCGGCGATATCAAGGAAGCGATCGTGGCAATGCGCTGGATCGACAACAAGGGAGGGGCGACGGAATCCTATCCATACAACCCGAACGGTTCGCCGCAAGGTATCACGTCAGTGACCACGCCGGATGGCCGTTTCACCGTGTTGATGCCGCATGCGGAACGGGTGTTCCGCAGCGTGCAGCATTCATGGGCACCCGAATCTTGGGGCGAGTATTCGCCTTGGATGCGCATGTTCCGCAATGCGCGGAAGTGGGTGGGCTGAGTTAAGCGGGTATGGCGGAGGGAATCCGCCATGCCTTCTGCAGACCGGACGGAAATAAAAAAGGCGCTCCATCTGGAGCGCCTTTTTTATTGATGCTTGAAAATTACTGAATCTTCGCTTTCTTGCGCAGGTCTTCTTGGAACGCCTGCAGTTTTTTCTGCTGCAGCGATTCCGCGATTTGCGGCTTTACTTCTTCCATTGCCGGCAGCTTGGCTGCACGCACATCTTCCAGTTTGATCACATGGAAACCGTACTGGGTCTTGACCGGTGCCTCGGTGATCTGGCCTTTTTGCAGGCCGACCATCGCGTCGGAGAAGGGCTTCACGAACGAAGCCGGGGATGCCCAATCAAGGTCGCCGCCATTGGCTGCAGAACCCGGATCCTTGGACTGCTTTGCCAGGTCTTCAAACTTGGCGCCGCCTTTCAGCTTGGTGATGATGGCCTTGGCTTCATCTTCCTTTTCGACCAGGATATGACGTGCGTGGTATTCCTTGTCGCCAGCCTGCGACTTGAACTTGTCGTACTCGGCCTGGATATCTGCGTCCTTGACCGGGTTTTTTTGCAGGTAGTCTTGCACCAGAGCGCGGATGGCGATCGATTGGCGGGCGATTTCAACCTGGTTCTTGACTTCGGCCGTATTGGAGAGGCCACGCTTGTCGGCTTCCTGAATCAGGATTTCGCGGTTGATCAGTTCTTCCTTGACCATGGCGCGCAGTTGCGGCGAATCCGGCTGGCCTTGGGATGCGAGCTGCTTGATCATGGCATCGGCGCGCGAGGAAGGGACCGGCTTGCCGTTCACGACAGCCAGGTTTTGTGCGATTGCGGGCAGTGCGACGGCTGCAACCAGCAGCATCAGCAAGCGAGCGGGTTTCAAAGTCATTGTTCGTTCCTAGATTACGAAAGAGTGAAAGATTAATACGAATGCGCTCGTCTATCGGGGCACTTCAGACGGCGCTAATGCGATGATGTTGAGGGCGTGTATATCGCTGAGCATCATGTCACGCAGGCAATCATACACCAGCCGATGACGCGCTACCCGGTTTAACCCATCAAAACGGTCGGAAACGATGCGCAGGCTATAGTGTCCCGCGCCCGAAGCAGCGCCTGCATGTCCGGCATGCAGATGAGAGTCGTCCTGCAATTGACAATCGAGCGGTGCGAAAGTTGCGGCGAGCCGGCCCTGGATTTTTTCGATACGTTCGCTCATTGTGTGTCCTTGACATATTTTGATAGGAACAGGCTCTGCGCGACAACAAAGGCGATCATCAGGCCGGTAAATCCGAAAAGTTTGAAGTTAACCCAGAATGCGGTCGGGAAATTAAACGCGATATAGAGATTCACCAAACCCATCACGCCGAAGAATGCTGCCCATGAAAAGCTCAGCCGCTGCCAGACGTTGTCAGGTAGGGAAACCTGTTTCTCCATCATTACGCGGATCAAGTTCTTGCCGAGCAAAGTCTGGCTGATCAGTAATGCTGCGCCGAAGAACCAGTAGAGGACGGTCGGCTTCCATTTGATGAAAGTCTCGTTATTGAAGTAGATAGTCGCACCGCCGAAAAGGGTAATGATGGCAAGCGAAACCCAAAGCATGGTGTCGACCTTGCGGCGGCGCATAAGCAGGTAGCCGATCTGCGCAAAAGTCGCAAGAATCGCCACTGCGGTAGCCAACATGATTGGCGCTTGCGTGGTGCTGGCGGTTCCGCCGGAGACCACACCGGACAGGAATTGCTGTGCCAGTGCCTGTGCTGCATCGTGATGGCTTTCGCCCCACTTGAACATGCCGAAAAACAGGATGACCGGGAACAGATCGAAAAGGAACTTCATTGAGTGGCTGTCTTTCGTTTATTTCGGTTCAAAGCGCAATGACGCGGAATTGATGCAGTAACGCAATCCTGTGGGCGGTGGGCCGTCCGGGAAAACATGGCCGAGATGGGCGTCGCATACATTGCACAGAATTTCGGTGCGTATCATGCCATGACTACGGTCGACTCGCTCGGTAACGTTTTCTGGATTGAGTGCCTTGAAGTAGCTCGGCCAGCCGCAGCCGGAATCAAACTTGGCATCCGATTCGAACAGCGGCGTGCCGCAGCACACGCAAGTATAGATGCCGGCCTCGTGATGATCCCAGTAGCGACCGGTAAAGGCGCGTTCGGTTGCGGCATTGCGAGTGACTTGATATTCGATCGGATCGAGGGCAGCGCGCCACTCTGCGTCGGTCTTGACGAGTTTGTTTGTCATGATGAACAACTCACTTCCAGTTCGCTCGCCCAATCGGGCGGTAATTCAGCATATTTTTCATTTTCCGGTTGTTCGTCGAAGGGCCTTTCGAGGACGCCAAGCAGCTTGCTGACTTGTGAAAAGTCCTTATTTTGCGCCTTTTCAATCGCGATTTGTGCGAGGTAGTTGCGCAGCACATATTTCGGGTTTGTGGCATGCATCGCTTGCCGCCGCTGCGCGTCGGTGCTGTTCTCCTGTTTTAGTCGTTGCCGATACTGCGATGCCCAGGCGTCGAAGGCCGGGCGGTCGAGGAAAAGATCGCGTAGCGGCTCGTCCGCTGCCGGGTTCTCAACCTGCAGATTACCCAGGCGCCGGAAGAATAGCGTGAAATCGACATGGTTGTTTTGCATTAGCGCGAACATGGCGTCAATCAGTGTTCCGTCGTCGGGTTGTACGGATTGCAGACCAAGTTTTGCATGCAGCAACTGCTCCAGTTTGGTGTCGTAGGCGTCCTTGTAGACTTCAAGCGCCGCCTGTGCGTCGTCCACTTCGCCGATCAGCGGAAGCAGGGCCTGGCCCAGCGCAAAGCAGTTCCATTGGCCGATTTTTGGTTGCATCTGATACGCGTACCGGCCCTGATGGTCGCTGTGATTGCAAATATGCCGGGCGTCGAAAGCCTCCATGAAACCGAAGGGGCCGTAGTCGATGGTCAGCCCGAGGATTGACATATTGTCGGTATTCATCACGCCGTGCATGAAGCCGACCGACTGCCATTGTGCCATCAGTTCTGCGGTACGGCGGGTGACCTCCGCGAGTAGTGCCTGGTAGGGATTGGCAGCGTCGCGCAGCGCGGGATAGAAGCGATTGATGACGTAATCGGTGAGCGTCGCCAGTTCTTCCTTGCGGTCGTTATAGAACCAGTGTTCGAAGGATCCAAAACGCACGAAGGTCGGCGCCATACGGGTGGCGACCGCGCCAGTCTCCGGCGTCTCGCGCATCACGACCATATCCGAGCCCGTTACACACAAGGCGCGCGAGGTCGGGATGCCGAGCGCTGCCATCGCTTCCGAACACAGGAACTCGCGGATTGATGAGCGCAGCACTGCGCGTCCGTCGCCCATGCGGGAATAGGGCGTGAGGCCGGAACCCTTGAGTTGCAATTCCATGCGACCGTACGGATCGTTCGCCGGCACATCGCCGAGCAGGATTGCGCGGCCATCGCCGAGTTGGCCCGCCCATACACCGAATTGGTGTCCTGAATAGACGGCCGAGAGCGGTTCCGAGCCGTGCAGGGTGGTATTGCCGGAAAAGGCCTCGATGAATCGTTCTTGCGCGAATTCGGCCGGGTCAAGAGCGATCAATTCTGCGGCGCGCGCACTTGCGCATACCAGGTAGGGCGCGGGCACCGGCGAGGGACGCAAGCGTGTGTAAAACGCCGGCGGCAAGGATGCAAACGAGTTTTCAAACGGCAAAGCATCAATGCGATGTCTTCCACTAAAGGTTTCCGGTGCGTTCATATAAGTTCCTTGCTGTGCAGTGCGCCGGAGCGTGCAGGTAATGCGATCTTGCGTGGCATGCGTTCTGCTGGCTCAGGATAGGCAAGTTTGCGCAGCGCCTCGGGCTGTTTAATCGAGATGCGACCATATTTGGTCTGTATCAACCCGTTTTGTTCCCACACATGCAGCAGCTTGGAAATACTTTGGCGAGACTTGCCAAGCAGATGTCCGAGTTCTTCCTGCGTCAGTGGCACTTCGCGTCCGCGTGCAATGGTCGCCGCGTTCATGGCGGAAGGGCGAATATGCGCAAGTTCGAGCAGGCGGCGCGCCAGCCTTTGCCCCAATGGCGCCACGGCGGCTTCTTCCACCAGGTCAAAGGTTGCACGCAGGCGCAGGCTTAACATCTTCGCGAATTGCTCATAGATAGCCGGATATTTGTTCAGCAGGCGCTTGAAGTCGGTCTTTGCATGGAACAGCACGATGGTCGAGCCAGAGGCATGGCCGTCATGCGTACGCGGAAGTCCGTCGAATAAGGACATCTCGCCGAACCAGTTGGGCGCATCGAGCACCGCGATGGTGGTCGCGTGACCGTCGGCGGTCGTACGGGAAAAGCGTACCGCGCCGCTCGCGATCGTATAAAAACCATCGGCCTCGGCGCCGCGTGCATGCAGCAGCGTGCCATCGCCGACTGCGCGCAATGTTCCGCAGGCGGCGGCTTCGGTGAGGACTTCCTCAGAGAAACCTTCAAGCCATGACTTTCGCAGCAACGCGATTTTATCGATGTCATCTGCGGGGCACTTAGACATGATGAATGTTAAAAGCTTGACAGTCTTGAATAGGATCTTGTGCGGATACTGCAGCAAGACCAACAAGACCTATCGTTAATAGGTATGGGCGTTTTTGCGCCTTATTTTGACAGAGAAGAGGAGACACCATATGAACGCACCAGAAAAGCTCGTTATTCCGTCGATACAGGATCGGGTTTCTTCCGAGGAATGGCAAACCCGTGTCGACCTCGCGGCGTGTTATCGGCTTGTTGCAGATTTCGGCTGGAGCGATCTCGTCTTTACCCATATCACAGCGCGTGTGCCGGGTACTGAAGACCAGTTTTTGATTAACCCCTACGGCATGATGTTCGATGAAATCACCGCGTCGTCCCTGGTGAAAATAGACCTTCACGGCAACAAGCTCGAAGAATCGCCGTTCCCGGTGAATCCGGCCGGGTTCACGATTCATTCGGCGATTCATTCGGTGCGGCATGATGCGCAATGCGTGTTGCACGTCCACAGCGTGAACGGCGTGGCGGTATCGGCCCAGAAGAACGGCGTGCTGCCGATTTCCCAGCAATCCATATTCGTGCTGTCGAGCCTAGCGTATCACGGCTATGAGGGCGTTGCGTTGAATGCGGATGAGAAGCCGCGGCTTGTGGCCGACCTCGGTGACAAGACTTACCTGATGCTGCGCAATCACGGCTTGCTCACGCTGGGTAAGACGATCGCCGATGCCTTCGTCAACATGTATATCTTTGAAGCGGCCTGCATGATTCAGATACGCGCGCAGTCAGGCGGTGGTGAGCTCATCCCGATCCCAGCGGCCATTGTCGATGGTGCGCAGCAACAAGCGAAAACTGTGACCAAGTCGCAGGGTGGCATGTTGGCGTGGCCCGGACTGCTGCGCCGGCTGGATCGGATTGATCCTTCCTATCGGACCTGATCCGGACCTTATTTTTTATTGTGTCGACCGCTCCGCACCTTGTCGGCAGGGGCGGGCATGCGCTCGTGACACAAGACTATCTATTCGAATTTCGACATCTCGGAGTCAATCATGGAAGCACGCGCAACCTTTCGCGATATGCAGAACAGCACTGCACAAGACTGGAAAATCATTTCCGACGAGTTCAAACCCTACGCCGCGGCATTGCCCGACCGCGTGCTCAAACACCTTCGTCTGCTCGACGGCGACTGCGGCGGTTTTCCGGTCGACCGCCTGACACACAGTTTACAGACGGCGACGCGCGCGTATCGCGATGGCAGGGATGAGGAATACATCATTTGCGCCTTGCTGCACGATATCGGCGATACGCTCGGCAGCTTCAATCATCCGGATATTGCGGCTGCGATCCTGAAACCTTTTGTCAGTCCTGAAAATCTGGCCATGGTGGAGAAACACGGCATTTTCCAGGGCTACTATTTTTTCCATCACCTTGGCATGGATCGTAACTTGCGCGACCAATTTGTCGGTCAGCAGCTTTATGACGCCACCCTCGAGTTTTGCGAAAAATATGATGCGCCGGCATTCGATCCTGACTACGACACACTTCCACTGGATTTCTTCGAGCCAATGCTGCGACGCGTGATGGCTCGTCCAAAAAACACGATCTATAAGACTGTTACCGAATGAAAAGTCACGTACGTGACATTGGTGCGCTGCACAATCGAAAGTCGTTGACGGTTTTAGTACGGTCGTTCAAAAATCATGCTTGAAATTAGTGGCAAGACTCTAACTACGAGCAGGAGACGCAATGTCGCACTACCCGAAGAGCCCCGTCATGGGCCAGATGATGAGCCAGCCTTTGCTCATTTCCAGCATCATTCAGCATGCGGACCGCTATTTCGGCGATAACGAGATTGTCTCTCGCCGCGTTGAGGGGGACATCCATCGTTATACCTATCGCGACTGCCACAAGCGCGCGCGCCAGATGGCCAATGCGCTAGCCGGCTTGGGGGTGAAGATGGGCGATCGCGTCGCCACGCTGGCATGGAACGGTTATCGCCATCTGGAGTTGTATTACGCGATCTCTGGTTCAGGTGCAGTGATGCACACGATCAATCCGCGCCTGCATCCCGAGCAGATTGCCTATATCGCGAATCACGCGGAAGACCAGTACCTGTTCTTCGACATCACTTTCCTGCCGCTGGTCGAGGCGTTTGCTGCGCACTGTACGACGATCAAGGGTTTCGTGATGATGTGCGACAAGGATCGCATGCCGCCGGCAAGCAAGATTCCCAACCTGATGTGCTACGAGGATCTGATCGCAAATAGTTCGGACAAGTACGAATGGCCGCTGTTCGACGAAAATTCTGCATCTAGTCTGTGCTACACCTCAGGCACAACTGGCAATCCGAAGGGTGCCCTGTATTCGCACCGTTCCACCGTATTGCATTCCTATGCGTCGACAATGCCGGATGCGCTCAATGTTTCTGCGCGCGATGCGGTGCTGCCGGTGGTGCCCATGTTCCATGTCAATGCCTGGGGCCTGCCGTATTCGGTGCCGCTGACTGGCGCAAAGATGGTGCTTCCCGGTCCGGCGCTGGATGGGAAATCCGTCTACGAGTTATTCGAGCAGGAAGGCGTTACGTTCTCCGCCGGCGTACCGACCGTCTGGCTCGGCCTGCTGACCTATGTTGGCCAGAACAACCTGAAATTCTCGACTTTTAAGCGCACGGTCATCGGCGGTTCTGCGTGTCCGCCGGCAATGATGAAGACTTTCCGCCACCAATATGGCGTTGAAGTAGTGCACGCGTGGGGCATGACGGAAATGTCGCCGCTGGGTACTGCATGTACCTTGCAAGCCCATCACATGGATCTGCCGGAAGACGAAAAACAGGCAATTCTCGAGAAGCAGGGACATGCCATTTATGGCGTCGATATGAAGATCGTCGGGGACGATGGCAAGGAACTGCCATGGGACGGCAAGACCTACGGCAACCTGCTGGTGAAAGGCCCGTGGATCATCAGCAGTTACTTCAAGTCCGAGGGCGGCGATGTGCTGCAGGACGGTTGGTTTCCGACCGGTGATGTTGCCACCATCAGCCCCGACGGTTACATGCAGATCACCGACCGCAGCAAGGATGTGATCAAGTCCGGCGGCGAATGGATCGGTACGATTGACCTGGAGAACATTGCGATGGCCCATCCGGCGGTGCAGCAGGCTGCATGCATCGGGGTGTTCCATCCGAAATGGGATGAACGGCCACTGCTGGTGGTCGTGAAAAAACCTGGTGCGGAAGTCAGCAAGGAAGAACTGATCAAGTTCTACGACGGCAAAATCGCAAAATGGTGGACGCCGGATGACGTGAGCTTCGTCGATGCGCTACCGATCGGGGCCACCGGGAAGGTTTTGAAGAATCGTATTCGAGATCAGTTCAAGGAGTACAAGCTGCCGACCGCATAACGGTATTGAGGATTTAGGAATTGATGTACAAAAAACAGAGCTAATCAGCCACAGTGTTTTATATAACAAGTACCCCACCAAAGGAAAGAGACAAATGATGAAAAAGATTCGCCCCCTGGTAATGGCGTTCTCTGTCGCTGCAGCCTTTGCAGCACCCGCCGTGCACGCCGATACGATCAAGATTGCCATGATCGAGACGATGTCCGGTGCGTTTGCGCCAATCGGACAAAATCAGCTGAACACCTTCCGCATGTTTACCGAAATGGCCAACCAGCAGAAGTGGGCCGGCAACCACACGATTGAAGTCACCGCGTTCGATGGCAAGGGAAGTCCGCAGGAATCGCTGAATCAGCTCAAGACCGTGATTGACCAAGGCTACCGTTTCATTGCGCAAGGCAATGGCTCCGGTGTCGCATTGGCGTTGGTCGATGCAGTGAACAAGCACAATGAGCGCAATCCCGGCAAGGAGATCGTGTTCCTGAACTATTCCGCGATCGATCCTGATCTGACCAACAGCAAATGCAGTTTCTGGCACTTCCGCTTCGACGCCAATTCCGACATGAAGATGGAAGCCCTGACTTCCTATATGGCGAAAGATCAGGAGATCAAGAAGGTCTACATCATCGGCCAGAATTATGCGCACGGACACCAAGTTACGCGCGCCGCGAAGGAATTCCTGAAGCGCAAGCGTCCGGATGTTCAGATTGTCGGCGACGATCTGCATCCTATTGCAACCGTGAAAGACTTTGCTCCGTACATCGCCAAGATCAAAGCGGCAGGCGCGGATACGGTCATCACGGGCAACTGGGGTGCTGACCTCGCGCTGCTGGTCAAGGCCGCCAAGGATGCCGGCTTGACCGCCAAGTTCTACACTTACTATGCTGGTACGTCTGGCGTGCCGACCGCGATGGGCGGCGCTACCGCAGGCATGGTGAAGCAGGTGGCTTACTGGATTCCGAATAACGAAACCTTCTCCGGTAAGGAAATCGTCGAAGCGTTCAAGAAAAAATACAATGATGACTTCTATGTCAGCGACCTTTATACCGTGATTCAGATGGTGGCCAAGGCTGCCAAGGACACCAACTCCACCGACCCGGTGAAGATGGCGTTCGCAATGGAAGGCATGAAGGTCAAGGCGGTGAACGGCGACGTCGAAATGCGCCCGGTGGACCATCAGTTGCAGCAGCCGCTTTACATTTCCACTTGGGCTAAAGTGGACGGCAAGAAAGTCAAATACGACCAGGAAAATACTGGTTACGGCTGGAGCATGGACCAGAAGGTCGAAAGCTATGTCGCAACCCAGCCCACCTCGTGCCAGATGAAGCGACCGGCACGTCCTTCCTAATCCATCGATGATGGTCGCGGCATGGCACCGAAGCGGTCCATGCCGCAGTTCGTTGCGGCGCAACGAAAACACTACAAAAAATACCTTGGCGGACGATGTTGTCAGGCGAGATGCCGGACGCATTGCGACGCACACGATGCATGCCTCATGGAGGCTGTTGCTGCGGCATGTTTGCGCCGGCAGCAGACGGCATGAGCATGCTAGCGTGGCGGGAAAAACAAGCCAGGCCATGGCGGAAAAAAGGCTCCGGATCAGTGCTTTACACTGGGTATAACCATAGATATGCTGTAAACACAAAACACCTATAAGGAAGAGACAAATGGCTACTCAATTCAAACCCCTGATCATTCCGCTTGCACTTGCCGCAGCGTTCGCCTTGCCGGGCGTCGCGCATGCGGAAGTCGTGAAGATGGCGTTCATCGATCCCTTGTCCGGTCCATTCGCACCGGTCGGCCAAGGTATCCTCAAGAGCTGGCAGTTCATCGCGGAGAAAGCGAACGCCGAGAAGTGGGCTGGTGACAATAAATTTGACATCGTTGGTTTCGACAACAAGGGCAGCCCGCAGGAATCGCTGAGCCAGTTGAAGGCCGCCATCGACCAAGGCTATCGCTACATCATCCAGGGCAATGGTTCCGGTGTGGCACTGGCGCTGGTCGACGCAATCAACAAGCACAATGAGCGCAATCCGGGCAAGGAAGTCCTGTTCCTCAATTACGCAGCAGTCGACCCGGATTTGACCAACAGCAAATGCAGTTTCTGGCATTTCCGCTTTGATGCAAATTCCGACCAGAAGATGGAAGCCATGACGTCGTACATGGCAAAAGACCAGAACATCAAAAAGGTCTACATCATCGGTCAGAACTATGCGTTCGGTCATCAGGTGACCCGTGCAGCCAAGGAATACTTGAAGCTTAAACGGCCGGATATCCAGATTGTCGGCGACGACCTGCATCCGATCGGGCAGGTGAAGGATTTCTCACCCTATGTTGCAAAGATCAAGGCATCCGGCGCGGATACAGTGATTACCGGTAATTGGGGCGCCGATCTTGCGTTGTTGATCAAGGCGGCGAAAGACGCGGACCTGAAAGCCAACTTCTACACCTATTACGGCAGCACCACCGGCGTGCCAACTGCAATGGGCGCGGCCGGCGCGGAACGCGTGAAATATGCCGGTTACTGGAACGTGAACAATGAAAAGTTCGCGGGTAAGGACATCGTCGAAGCCTACAAGAAAAAATACAACGACGACTATTACGTTTTGGCGACTTACACCGGTCTGCTCATGATGGGCAAAGCGATCAAGGATGCCAAGACGACCGACCCGGTCAAGGTGGCGTTTGCACTGGAGGGCATGAAAGCGACCAGCCTGAATGGCGACGTCGAGATGCGCAAGACCGACCATCAGTTGCAGCAGCCGCTGTACATCGCGACCTGGACAAAGGTGAATGGCAAGGATGTGAAATACGATCAGGAAAATACCGGTTACGGCTGGAAGACGGATGTGAAGCTTGATACCTATGTGGCGGCACAGCCGACTTCATGCCAGATGAAGCGGCCGTCCTGATTGCCTTGATGCGCAGCGTGTTGGCATGTGCCGGCACGCTGTTTTTTGCGAACAGAAAATAGTACGGTCGTACAAGAATTTTCGAATAGGGGTTGCATCGTGGAGTTTACGTTAATTACCTTGCTGAACGGGATGAGCTACGGGCTCCTGCTGTTCATGCTGTCATCCGGGCTGACACTCATTTTCAGCATGATGGGCGTCCTCAATTTTGCGCATGCCAGCTTTTACATGCTGGGTGCTTATTTCGCGTATGCGATCAGTACCAAGCTAGGCTTCTGGCCGGCGCTCATCATTGCGCCGCTGGTTGTCGGTGTGATTGGCGCGGTCGTCGAGCGCTACGGCCTGCGTTCGGTGCACAAGTACGGTCACATTCCTGAGCTGTTGTTTACGTTCGGGCTGTCGTATGTGATGGTCGAACTGGTGCAGCTGGTCTGGGGCCGCGCGGCTGTACCGTATCCGATTCCGGCAGAGCTGGACGGCCCGCTGTTTACACTGTTCACCACGACTTTCCCGATGTATCGCGGATTCATGATGCTGATTGCGATTCTGATGCTGGTGTCGATTTTTCTGGTGCTGACCAAGACCCGCATCGGTCTGGTGATCCAGGCGGCGCTGACACACCCGGACATGGTGGAGGCGCTCGGCCATAACGTGCCGCGCGTATTCATGCTGGTGTTCGGTGGTGGCTGTGCACTGGCCGGTCTGGCCGGCGTGATCGGCGGCAACGCCTTCGTCACTGAGCCGGGGATGGCCGCCACGGTGGGCAGCATCATTTTCGTAGTCGTGGTGGTCGGCGGCATGGGGTCGCTGGTGGGCGCCTTGCTGGCATCGCTATTGATCGGCGTGCTGCAAACGTATGCAGTGGCGCTCGATTATTCGATTGCCACCTTATTCACCGGACTCGGTGCGCAGATTACGTCGCAAACCTTTGGCTATCCGGTCCTGAAGCTGACCATTTCTCAAGTTGCACCCATCATGCCGTATCTGTTGCTGGTGCTGATATTGATCTTCAGGCCACGTGGCCTGATGGGCACGCGTGAGGGCTGATCCAGATGAATACTTTAACGATGAGAAATACCATGACCTATAAGCCCGCCAATCTGGGGCGTTGGATCATCTGGGGCATTTTTGCTGTGATCCTGATCGTCGCGCCGCTGATTTTCAACAAGGGCGCGTCGCTGTCGATCCTGTCGCAAATCGGCACCGTGATGATCTTTAGTCTGTCGTACAACATGCTGCTGGGGCAGGGCGGCATGCTGTCCTTCGGTCATGCGGTGTACTCCGGCCTCGGCGCTTTTTTTGCGATTCATGCGATGAATCTGGCAACGGCCGGCAGCGTCTGGATGCCGGTCACGTTAATTCCGCTGGTGGGTGGTGTGGCAGGCATGTTCTTCGGCATCCTGTTCGGCTATGTGACGACCAAGAAATCAGGCACGACATTCTCGATGATTACCCTGGGTATCGTCGAACTGGTGTTTGCGTGCTCGCTGATGTTCCCGGAGTTCTTTGGCGGCGAAGGCGGCATTTCGACTAACCGCGTGTATGGAGAGAAGTTCTTTGGCATCACGTTTGGTCCGCAGATTCAGGTGTACTACCTGATCGCGTTCTGGCTGTTCATCAGCACGGTCGGCATGTACGCATTTACGCAGACGCCACTGGGCCGCATCATCAATGCTGTGCGGGACAATCCCGAGCGCGTAGAATTCATTGGCTACGACACGCAATGGGCGCGCTATCTGACGTTGATCTTGTCGGGATTTTTCGCCGGGATCGCAGGCGGCCTGTCGGCAATCAACTTTGAAATCGTGACCGCGGAGAATGTCAGCGCGCTGCGTTCTGGTGGCGTGCTGTTGTTTACCTTCATCGGCGGCGTTGGCTTCTTCTTCGGTCCGATGATCGGCGCCATCATCGGCGTGTTCTTAACGGTCATGCTGTCCGACTTCACCAAGGCATGGCAGTTGTATCTCGGTATCTTCTTCATCGTCATGGTGATGTATGCGCCGGGCGGGATTGCCAGCCTGCTTATGCTCAATCTGCGCGTTGCCAAGTACGGCAAGTTCCGTCGTGTGTGGCCGCACCTGTGGGCAGTGTGCGCGATGGGACTGGTCACGTTCGTCGGTGCGGTGATGGTCATCGAAATGCTTTTCCACCTCACGCTCGAATCCGTCAATGGCACCGAAATGAAACTGTTCGGCTTCATGGTCGATACGGCAGCACCATCGGGCTGGTTCGTCGCTGCGACCTTGCTTGCGGTCGGCGGCTACGGTTTTTGGCACGCGAAAAAAACCTTCCAGCATGTATGGGGTGAAGTGAATACCGAAATTGAAGATTTGATCCGGAGGGCCGAAGCATGAGTGCGCTATCACTTGAACTGAAAGACGTGCGCAAGAGTTTCGGCAAGTCCGAAATCATTCGAGGCGCTACGCTGAAGGTGCCGAAAGGCGAACGCTTTGCGATCATCGGCCCCAACGGCGCCGGCAAGTCGACGCTGTTTAACCTGATCTCGGGCCGCTTCCCGGTTACGTCCGGCGACATCCTGTTGAACGGGAAGAGCTTGCTTGGCAAGCGCCCGTTCGAGATCAACCGGGCCGGACTGTCGCGCAGCTTCCAGATCACCAACATCTTCCATCGGCTGTCGGTGTACGAGAATCTGCGCTGTGCAGTGCTGTGGTCGCTCGGCTACAAGTATTCTTTCTGGCATCGACTCAATGGCTTGAAGGACGCGCACGAACGCGCCGAACAGGTATTGGAACAGATCGGCCTGCGCCGCCGGCGCGACACGCAAGCCGGCTTGCTCACCTATGCGGAACAGCGCGCGCTGGAAATCGGTATCACGATTGCCGGTGGCGCTGATGTCATCCTGCTTGACGAGCCGACTGCGGGCATGAGCCGCTCGGAATCCGATGCAGCGGTGGAATTGATCCGCAAGGTGACTGTAGGAAAAACCTTGCTGATGGTCGAGCATGACATGAGCGTGGTATTCGGGCTGGCCGACAAGATTGCGGTCGTGGTGTACGGCGAAGTGATTGCCTGCGACACGCCGCAAAACATTCGCGGCAACGCGAAGGTGCAAGAAGCATATTTGGGCGGCCATGCGCCGGCGGAGGCAGCATAAAAATGGCATTACTCGAAATCAAAAACTTGCACGCGTATTACGGCAAAAGCCATGTGCTGCACGGCGTGGACATGCATGTGGGCGAAGGAGAAATCGTCTCCCTGCTGGGGCGCAACGGCGTCGGACGTTCGACCACCGTCAAGTCGACCATGGGACAAGTCAACGTGGAAGGTTCGATCAAGTTCAAGGGCGAGGAAATCAGCGGCCTGAAGGCGTTCGAAATCGCGCACAAGGGACTCGGTTATGTGCCTGAAAACCGCGATGTATTTCCGACCTTAAGTGTGGAGCAAAACCTGATCCTCGGCGAAAAAAAAGGCAAGGGCACAAAGAAGTCGCGCTGGAGCATCGATGATATGTATTCCATGTTTCCGCGCCTGAAGGAGCGCCAGCACACGCCGGCCGGTGTGCTGTCGGGCGGCGAGCAGCAAATGCTGACGCTATGCCGCACGCTGATGGGCGACCCGGACCTGATCATGATCGACGAGCCGACCGAAGGGCTGGCGCCGAAGATCGTCGAGTTGGTGGCTGAGTACCTGAAGAAATTGAAGGACCGCGGGATATCGGTATTGCTGGTGGAGCAGAAGCTGGCGATTGCGCTGGAGATTTCGCAGCGGGTGTATGTGATGGGGCACGGCTCCATCGTGTTCGAGGGCACGCCCGATGACTTGCGCGCCAATGCCAATATCCGCAAGGAATGGCTGGAAGTCTGATGGGATTCATTGGCCCCGATGTGGTTCTGCGGAACCCGGCGTATGTACATGAGACCGCGTACCTGTACGGCAAGGTATCGGTCGAGGAGCACGCGTCGATCTGGGCCAATGTTGTCGCGCGCGCGGAGCACAAGCAGATCGTGATTGGCGCGTACACCAACATTCAGGACTTTGTGATGCTGCATATCGGAGACCGTACCGATACCATCATTGGCAGCCATTGCTCGATCACGCACCATTGCACGATTCATGGCTGCACTATCGGCGACAATTGCCTGATTGGCATCAATTCGACCATCATGGACGGCTGCGTGATCGGCGACAACAGCATCATCGGCGGCCACACCTTCCTAAAAGAAGGCACTGTCGTTCCACCCAATTCCATTGTGATGGGCGCACCGGGCAAGGTGACGCGCACGCAAAACAACTTCGTGCGCAATCGCCTCAATGCCTTTGCGTATCTGAAAAATGCACTGGCTTATACATCGGGTAATTTCCGTGCCTGGGACAATGCAGCCTTCCCGGCGGACATGATGGCCGAGATGGAGTACCTGACGACCTTGATGGCCGGCGACGCTTCCGAAGCGCCGTGAAATAAATTCATCTTCCTTCGCAATATCTTGCGCTTGTAGCGAGAATTTCTACGTAGTTACACTGAGGCTGACTGCGTAGTTTCTCGCTTGCCCCCTTGGTTGGCGTGGCCAATACTGCGCGAACAGCCGATGCAAACCATTCCGTACAGAGCGTGAAAGCAGCGGCACACAACCATCCCACAAGGAGGAGACAATGATGTGGATACTGCCTCGCTGCCGCGCACTACTTCTATTCGCGTTATCGATTACCCCGCTTTTATGCCCCGCTCAGGACAATGACACATCGCCGATCAGAATAGGTGTATCGGGCCCATTCACTGGCGGCTCCAGTCCAATGGGTGAAAGCATGCGCAACGGCATCCGTCTGGCTGTCGAGGAAATCAATAATATCGGCGGCATTAATGGCCGCAAGATTGTGTTGGTTGAACGCGATGACGAGGCCAAGAACGAGGTCGGCGCAAGGATCGCCGAAGAACTCACGCAACATAAAGTCGTCGCGACGGTCGGCATTGTCAATACAGGCGTGGGCCTTGCGTCAATTGACGCCTACCAGAAGGCAAAGATTCCACTGCTGATCGCGGTTTCCACCGGTACTGTGCTGACGAAAAAATACGCACCGCCGGCGGCGCCGGACAACTATATCTTCCGTATTTCGCCGACGCTCGATCTCGAAGCGAAAGTTGTGGTGTCCGACCTCAAGCGCAAGGGCATGCAGAGCGTGTCGATCCTTGCCGATACCACTGCCTACGGCGAGGCCGGTCTGAAAGCCTTCCGCGATCAATCGAAGCAAGCAGGACTGGATGTCGTGTCGGAAGAGCGCTTCAATATCGGCGATCAGGACATGACTGCCCAAGTCAAACGCGGCAAAGCCAGTAGCGCGCAGGCGCTGGTGGTATGGGGCATCGGACCGGAACTGGCGGTCATTGCCCGCAACAAGGAGTCCATCGGCTGGAAAGTGCCGATGTTGGGAAGCTGGACTTTTTCCATGCGTAACTTCATCGATTTGTCCGGCAAGGCAGGAGAGGGCGCGTTGATGCCGCAAACGTTCATCCAGGATCTCGGATCAGTCAGCAAGAACGGTTTTCTGCTGGCGTACAAGCGCGCGTTCAAGACCGACCTGATTCCGTCGCCGATGAGCGCCGCGCAGGGTTATGACGGCATGCATCTGCTTTATCTTGCGATTCGCCAGGCGAATTCCACGGACGGACTGAAAATCAAGGAGGCGCTGGAGACGTTGAAAAGCCGTTACCAGGGCGTGATTACCACCTACCACAAGCCATTCTCCAAGGAGGATCACGATGCCATTACGCAAAACATGCTGTTGATGGGCGTGGTTGCCGCCGGACGCGTCGATTACGCGTACGCAGACGATCAGAAACGCGGGGCAATGCTTCGCATGAAGGCGCAATAGAAAAACCTGCAACCCTCAGGTTTTCGGCAGTGTCATATCGACCTGCCGGTTTTTTTCTTTCAAAATAATACGCCCGTGCTTTTTTAAGGTATAGTTAAGCGTTCCAAAATAAAAACAGCAATAGATCAACTGACACCCAATTTATAAAGGAAGAGATATGACTGCCGAATACAAGGTCAACGGCTCCGTTGCCGTCATCACGCTCAATAATCCTCCAGTCAATGGCTTGGGCTTTGCGACGCGCAGCGCGATTGTCGAAGGCATGAAGAAGGCGCTGGATGACAAGGCCGTGAAGGCGGTGGTCATCACAGGCGCCGGCAAGGCATTCTCCGGCGGCGCCGACATCAAGGAATTCAATTCGCCCAAGGCATTGGCAGAACCGACGCTGCACACGGTCATCAATGTGATCGAGAATTCGGACAAGCCGGTGGTTGCCGCCATCCATACCGTTTGCATGGGCGGTGGGCTGGAACTGGCGCTCGGATGTAACTACCGAGTCGTGTCGCCGGGAGCGCAGATCGCGCTGCCTGAAGTAAAGCTGGGGATACTGCCGGGTGCCGGTGGCACCCAGCGCCTGCCACGCGTGCTCGGTCTTGAAATGGCCCTCAACATGATCGTGTCCGGCAATCCAGTTCCGTCCGAGAAGCTCGCCAAAACCAAGTTGTTCGACCAGTTGGTGGAAGGCGATTTGATGGAAGGCGCCATTGCATTCGCCAACAAGGTCGCCGACGTTCGTCCGCTGCCGAAAGTGCGCGACATCAAGATCGATTACCCGAACTATGAAGGTTTCCTGCAGTTCTCGCGCAACACCGTGCGCGCGATGGCAGGTCCATTCCCGGCGCCGCTCAAGTGCGTCGAAGCTGTTGCTGCCGCGGTTACCAAGAAGTTTGACGACGGCATCAAGTTCGAGCGCGACCTGTTTGTCGAACTGGTGCAGACCACCGAATCGAAAGCCTTGCGTCATGCCTTCTTCGGCGAACGCGCTGCGAGCAAGATTCCCGATGTTCCTGAAGACACCCCGACCCGCCAGATCAAGTCGGCAGCCGTGATCGGCGCAGGCACCATGGGCGGCGGCATTGCGATGAATTTCGCCAACGCTGGTATCCCGGTCAAGATTCTCGAAATGAAGCCGGAAGCACTAGAAAAAGGCTTGGCGACGATTCGCAAGAATTACGAAAACACGATGAAGAAGGGCAAGCTGACGCAGGAGAAATTCGAGCAGCGCGTCGGACTGATTACCGGCACCTTGTCGTATGACGAAATCGGCCAGGCTGACATCGTGGTTGAAGCTGTGTTTGAAGACATCGGCGTGAAGGAGCAGGTCTTCAAGAAGCTGGACGAAGTGATGAAGCAGGGCGCGATCCTGGCATCCAACACCTCGACGTTGGACGTCGACAAGATCGCGAGCTTCACCAAGCGTCCGCAAGACGTGATTGGCCTGCATTTCTTTAGCCCGGCCAACGTGATGAAGTTGCTTGAAATCGTGCGCGGTGCCAAGACCGGCAAGGATGTCCTGGCAACCTCGCTGCAATTATCCAAGAAGATCAAGAAAACCGGCGTGGTGTCAGGCGTATGCGATGGCTTCATCGGCAATCGCATGATCGAGCAGTACAGTCGTCAGGCTGGTTTCCTCCTGGAGGAGGGCGCATTGCCGGAGCAAGTGGACAAGGCGGTCGAGAAGTTCGGCTTTGCCATGGGCCCGTTCCGCATGGGCGATCTGGCCGGTAACGATATCGGTTGGTACATCCGCAAGCGTCGTTATGTCGAAAAGCCGGAAGTGACCTATTCGAAGACCGCCGATTTGCTGTGCGAAATGGGCCGCTTCGGTCAGAAGACTTCGGCTGGCTGGTACGACTACAAAGCGGGCGACCGCAAGCCGTATCCGTCGCAAGTGGTCAATGACATGATCATCAAGCACTCGGCCGATCTGGGCATCGAGCGCCGCAAGATCAGTGATCAGGAAATCGTCGAGCGCCTGGTGTTTGCATTGGTGAATGAAGCTGCCTACATCCTCGAAGAAGGCATCGCGATGCGCGCTTCCGATATCGATATGGTGTATCTGACCGGCTATGGTTTCCCGTTATTCCGTGGCGGTCCGATGTTCTATGCCGATACTATGGGCCTGCAGAACGTAGTGATGACGATGGAAAAATTTGCCAAGGGTCGTCATGGCGATGCATGGAAGCCGGCGCCCTTGCTGGCCAGACTGGCAGCCGAAGGCAAGACTTTCAACTGATTCAGCTTGTTCCACAAAAAGCCCGGATATTGCGTCCGGGCTTTTTGCCTTTTCAGGGGCGTATGTGGACTGAATGCTCGTTGCAGCGACAAATTCGTTGCAGTTCCAGGCATCTTGTCGGATCAAACCTGTCAATGCGCTGAAGAGCGTCATGTATCTTGCTAAGATAGCGCTTTATCTCCGTAGATCAACTACAGGCGCGCCGCATGCAAGAAACCGACTCTGCCCTCATTCTTATCGTCGATGATGACGAGCGCAACCGCAAATTGCTGGATGTCTTCATGAGGGCCGATGGATATCGTACGATCATTGCCGCCAACGGCAGGGATGCGCTTGCGATGGTAAGCAAGACGCCGCCGGACCTTGTGCTGCTCGACATGATGATGCCTGGCATGGATGGCTTTGAAGTCGCCCGCGTCATCAAGGCCGATGCCCTTACGCGCAGCATTCCTGTGATCGTCGTTTCATCGCTTGACGATATTGCCTCCCGGCAGCGCATGCTTTCGGTGGGAGCGAATGAAGTTCTGGTTAAGCCAGTTGATCGCTGGGTTCTGTCCGAACTCGTCCGGAAGTTCATACAAGCTGATGCGGGATCCGATGCGTAGCGAGACCGACCTGGATCGCGCTAATCGCATGCTCATGATGCTGAGCAAGATCAATCGCGCAGGTGTACGCGCCGAATCGCCAGACGCGCTCTTCCGCGAGGCGTGCCGTATCGCGCTCGACTGTGGATTGTTCCGATTTGTATCGATCGGGCTCGCTGATTCGACCACAGATCGCATCCGGATGATGACGGGCTGCGGAAACACAGGAACGGACGACGAATTTCCCTTGGCAAGCAGTGAGCTAGCCCATGCTGTCTGGCACAGCGACGGCACCTGCGTGTACAACAAACTGGATGGCTTGCCGGAACAATTGCAGGGCCAGGAACTCATGAGACAGGGTTTTTCCGCCATGGCAGGCTTGCTGCTGCACGAAGGTGGCAAGCCTGCCGGGACGTTCTTGCTATACGCCGATCACAGCAACTGTTTTGATGAGACTGTGGTGCAGATGCTTCAGGAAGCTGCCGACGATATTTCTTTTTCGCTCGGGAACATGCTCAGTGAGCAGCGGCGCCTGGCTGCGGAATCGAAGCTGTACTACATGGCTTTCTACGATGCCCAGACCGGGCTGCCGAATCGGGCGCTGCTGGACGAACGACTGCCATCGCTCGCAGAACGCGGCGGACTTGCCTTGATGGATATTCGCGTGCAACGGCTTGATCAAGCATTGCATTTGTTCGGACGGTTGGCAATGGACGACATGTTGCGCACGCTGGCGTCGCGACTTGAAGCGTTTCGTGGCAATGAGGGCTTCCTGGCCAAACTCGGGCAGGACGAATTCGTGGTGGCATTGCCCGGTCAAACGGATGAAAGCGCGATTGCACGGATTGCGCAAAGTTTGCTGACGGCCTTGGCCGAACCGGTCCGGTTTGGCGAGAAGGAAGCATTCTTGCACGCAAGCATAGGTGCCGCCGTTTATCCCAAGCATGAATCAGACATCGGCCTGTTGCTGCGTCGGGCGCGTGCGGCGGCGGACCATAACATCGGCGATCGTGCTTATTGCCTGTACAGCAGCGAATTTGATCGCGGGCTGGAGCAGCGCGCACGTACAGAAGCAGAGTTGCATCGGGCGCTCGAGCGCAGCGAATTTCAACTGTACTATCAACCGCAGCTCAGCCTGCGTTCCGGCGCGATCGTGGGTGTTGAGGCATTACTGCACTGGCGGCACCCGCAACGCGGCCTGGTGATGCCGGGCGAATTCATTCCCTTGCTCGAAGAATGCGGCTTGATGCCTGCGGTCGGCACCTGGGTCCTGCGCGAAGCGTGCCGGCAAGCGCGCGAATGGCAGCTTCAGGGGCTTGCACCGGTACGCATGGCAGTCAACCTATCGGCATTGCAGTTCAAGCTAGTGGATCTGGTGGAGATCGTGCGCGATGCATTGGAGGCGGCGGAAATGTCTCCAGAGCGCCTCGAACTGGAGCTGACTGAAAGCCTGATTCTGGAAAACGTTGAACAGACCATCCAGGCAATGCATGACCTGAAACACCTCGGCATCAGTCTTTCGCTGGACGACTTTGGCACGGGTTATTCGTCGCTGAGCTACTTGCGCCGCTATCCGGTGGATCGTATCAAGATCGATCAATCCTTCATCCGCGACATGCATGGGCATGCCGGTAGCGCGGCGCTGGTACGGAGTATCCTTGCCATGGCGCATAACCTCGGATTGCACACCATTGCTGAAGGCGTCGAGACCGTTGCGCAGTTCGATTACCTGCGCAAGCAACCCTGCGACGAGATGCAAGGCTTCCTGTTCAGCCGTGCAGTACCGGCCAGCGAGATTGCGCACATGCTTGCGGAGGGGCAGCGACTTGTATTGAACCAGGCTGCCGCTTCCGGCTATGCGGTATTGCTGGTCGATGCCGATCCGGCGTCGTTAGCCAGGATGCAGGAAGCGCTGAAGCGAGACAACCGTCAGGCATTGATAGCGGCAAGCGAAGAAGAGGCATTCTCCCTGCTCGCAGCGCATGACATCGGCGTGCTTGTGTCGGGCCTATCGGCGTCAGACAGCGGTGCTGCGGAATTCCTGCACCGGGCCAAGGAAATGTTTCCGGATACGGTGCGGATTCTTTTGGCTGCGGATGTGGGCGTCGAGGCAATCATTCAAGCGGTCAATGCAGGCGAAGTGTACAGACTGATTGCCAAACCGGTGGATGAAGAGCCTCTGTGCGCGTGCGTGCGCGATGCCTGTAGGCGATATGAGGCGCAGGTTCGAAGCGATGCTGACCGCGGGAACGCTGCACTTGCATTTTCGTCTGCGCCGTGATCGCCTGCTTGACGTTTTTGGACGAAGTGATTCCATGGCAACTTGATCTGAGTCAAGGCGGCCCGTGAGTGATCGGCGCTCCAATTGCTTTTCTTGTTTATTGCTCCAACAATGGATTTTGGCGCGACGCAAGCACAAGAACAAGCACAATAAAACCGAGGGAGATCTTTGAAGGTGGATTTGAACAGCGGCGGCGCAAGGCGCGTGAGCGACATTCTGGTCGTCGAGGATAGCCCGACACAGGCTGCGAAACTGCGATATCTGCTTGAAAACAAGGGGTATCGCGTGCGCTTGGCCGGCAATGGCCGGCTTGCGCTGGAATCGATTCGCAGCAGCCCGCCCGACTTGGTGCTGTCCGATATCATGATGCCCGAAATGGACGGCTACGGCCTGTGCCATGCGATCAAATCCGATGCGCGAACACGCAGCATTCCCGTAATTCTCGTGACGTCCTTGATCGACCCCCAGGATATCGTGCGCGGACTGGAATGTGGCGCCGACAACTTTATTCGCAAGCCCTACGCTGACGATTACCTTCTGGTGCGCATCGACCATGTGCTGTTGAACCGAAAGTTGCGCGAGAGCGCCGATGGTGCCGGCATCGCCGTCTACCTGAACGGCGAGCAGCATACAATTAATGCGGAACGCCACCAGATTCTCGACCTGCTCATCTCCACGTATGAACAGGCCGTGCTGGTCAATGAAGAACTGCAGGCGCGTGAGCGCCAGGTCAACGAGCTTAATGTCCGACTGGCGCAGCACGCAGCGCAGCTCGAAGCGACCAATCGCGAAATCGCAAGCAAGAATGCCGAGCTGGAGCAGGCTAACCGCATGAAGTCGGAATTTCTCGCCAATATGTCGCATGAACTGCGCACGCCACTCAATGCCATCATCGGATTTTCCGAAGCGCTGCGCAACGGCTTGCTGGGCGAACTCCAGCCGCAGCAGGCGGACGCGACCGGCGATATCTACGACAGCGGAAAACACCTGCTATCCCTGATCAACGACATTCTAGACTTGTCGAAGATCGAAGCGGGCAAGATGGAATTGGAGCTGGAACCAACCGATCTTCAGGACCTGCTGCAAAGCAGCCTGACCGTATTTCGGGACAAGGCCCTTGCCGGGCAAATCCGGCTTCGGCTGGAAATGGAGACCATTGGCCAAGTTATGGTCGACCGCCGCAAGACGCGGCAAATCATTTACAACCTGCTATCCAACGCGGTGAAGTTTACCCCGGCAGGCGGAGCGGTGACCTTACGGATGTGCTGCATGGACCCGGCCCAGTTGCATGGCCGCAGAACGGCAGGCGACGGCGGTACCATCGATCCGGCAGTCGGACGTTACCTGACCATCAGCGTTATCGATTCGGGCATCGGCATCAGTGAAAGCGATCTGGGCCGTTTGTTCAGGCCTTTTGTACAACTCGACAGCGGCCTGGCTCGCAAGTACGAAGGCACTGGTCTCGGGCTGGCGCTGGTCAAGCAAATGGTGGAGTTGCACGGTGGCGTGATGACCGTCAGCAGCAAACCGCAGCACGGATCAGAATTCATGGTGTGGCTGCCTTACCGCGAAGCGACGTGATCCGCAATGGATCGATAACATGCAGCCTTGCTGTTGATAATTTTCGCACCTGCTATTCCCGTCTTCCTTGCCTTTACCGATATCAGCCGGGTCATCCCTGATTACCCCGTTCGTCAGTAAAAAGTACACTAAATTGTAAGGACGTCGCCGATTGCCTGCGGCGCGACTCCGCTCGTGTCGCTCACTGCGCTCTATGCGCATAGGCGACCGCTGGCACGACAGTTGCGCGCGTCTTGTTGTTTCATGGATCGCAATAGGGAGGAGTGCTGCGATGAACGATTTCTTCCTCAGATCTTGGTGGGTGCTCGGACTGCGCGGTGCAATTGCCATCCTGTTCGGCGTACTGGCCTTGATGTCGCCGGGCATGACGCTACTGAGCCTGATTGCCCTGTTTGCTTCTTACGCCTTGCTATGCGGCGCGGCGTCCCTGTTCGGCGCGATCCGCAATCGCCATGCCACGGAAGACTGGTGGTTGCCGATGCTGTTGGGGCTGTTCAGTATCGGGGCAGGTGCAATGGCCGTTATGCATCCATCACTAACCGCACTGGTGCTCGTGCTCCTGATCGGCGCGAATGCCATGGTTACCGGTGTGCTCGACATCGTTGCTGCGGTCCGCTTGCGCAAGACGATCGACGACGAATGGCTGCTGATCCTGAACGGTGCGATGTCAGTCGTGTTCGGTGCGTTGGTATTTCTGTTTCCCGGCGCAGGTGCGGTTGCCTTGATCTGGCTGATCAGCCTGTATGCGTTTGTGACCGGTGTTCTGCAAATCGGACTGGCGTTCCGCTTGCGCGCACGACCCGGTGCTCGCGCGCAAAGCGAGGAACGGCGCAGAACGCCTGACAGGCGAACGTCCGCGGCACATTGATGTCAGGCCGCATCCACATTTTGAAAGGAAAGATGCTATGTCAAATCTGAAACGAAGCTCGGAAGAAGACGAGAAAAAATTGCCCAAGGAGCGCTCATCCCACGGGACCCAGTCAGCAGCCGAGACGCCAAAGGATACGGCGCCACAGGACGCGGCATCGAAGGACATCACTGAGCGAAAAGTCAGGTCGGATGATCCGGAGGAAAAAGAACAGGAGCAACTGGATGACGCAGTGGAATTGACGTTCCCGGCGAGCGATCCGATTGCGGTGACGGGCGGCGTCACGCGAATCGATGTGCCGAAGGAAAAATAAAATGGTCCGGAGGTGAACATCCGACCTTGTTCAGTTTCGACAAAGTCAGCACCTGGCGCGGCCGCCGCTAACCATGATGTCAATTCCCCGTGACAAGTCCCTCGATAGTACGTTTGCATTACTAACCGAGGGCTATGCTTTTATTTCGAATCGATGCGAGCGCTTGCAGTCGGACATGTTTGAAACCCGCCTGATGCTGCGCAAGGCAGTGTGCGCGAAGGGCGCCGAAGCGGCGGAAATGTTTTATCAGCCGGGCCACTTCACCCGGAAACATGTGTTGCCGCCTACTACGTTAATGTTGTTTCAAGATCGGGGTAGCCTGCAAGTGATGGACGGCGCGGCGCATCACCGGCGCAAACAGATGTTCATGGTGATGATGACGGCTGACCGCCTTGATGCGTTGACGACGATTTTTGAAGTGCACTGGAAAACCGTATCGCGAAATGGGCGCAGGTCGATGAGGTGGTGCTGCACGATGAAGTCGAGCAGTTGCTGTGCGGCGCGGTGTGCCAATGGGCCGGTGTGCCGCTCACCGAAGCCGCTGTGCGGCAACGCACGCGGGAGTTCTCCGCCATGATCGATGGCGCGGGGTCCGTCGGGCCGCGCCATTGGAAAGGCTTGCGGCTACGCTCGCGTACTGAGGACTGGACTCGCAGCATCATCGACGGCGCGCGCATCGGGCACGTTAGCGTACCTGCTGGAAGTCCTGCCGAAATCATCGCGTTCCACCGCAACATGGACGGCGAATTGCTCGATACCAAAGTAGCGGCTGCGCGGGTGGATGGATCACCATTCAACTAATCAAAACTGCGGTCCGCATGTTGACGGGTGCGATGCACTACAACGTGCCGGAGCAGTCCAGCACGCGTGTAAAGGCTAGGCTACCAATAATTTTCCGTCACAAACTGGCCGGGCAGGGCACGTCGGCACGGCCGCAATCCGCGCTGATGAAGGATGCGCCGCATATCCTCGATCATCTCCGGATTACCGCACATCATGATGCGCGAACTGCTTTCGGTGATCGGCAATCCTGTCGCATTTTCCAGTATGCCGTCATTGAGCAGCGTCGTGACGCGGCCATGGAGCATCAGCGGATCGTGCGATGCAGTTTGCTCGCGCGTGAGCGACCGGACAAACAGCAGGCGCGCCTGGCCGGTGGAAGGCGGTTGTTGCGCCAGCTTCGTCAATTCGTCGACATAAGCGAATTCTTCAGCGTGCCGCACGCCGTGCACCAGAATCAGGTTGTGGAATTTTTTCCAGACGTAGCCATCGCGCAGCATGGAAATGAACGGGCCGATTCCGGTGCCGGTGGCAAACATCCACAAGTCATCGCCATCCTCGAACCGGTCCGGCGTCATGAAGCCAAAGCTCTGCTTGTCAACCAGGATAGTGTCGCCTTCCTTCAATGCCTTCAGCCGGTTGGTGAACAGACCGCCTGGAACAATGACGCCGTAAAACTCCAGAAAATCCTGATCCGGCGCGGAAGTCATTGAATAGGCGCGCCAGATCGGCATGTTGTCGTCCGGAAGACCCAACCGCGCATATTGTCCGGCCGCGAAGGAATATCCCTGCGGTCGTGTGGTCCTAAAGGTAAGCAGCTTGTCGTTCCACCAATCCAAACGGGTGATGGTTTCCACAGTGGCTTTTTGGGCAATCTTTTCGTCGATCAGCATTCTGGACCTGTTCTGAATCGGCTGTAACGTCGGATCGACGGGCTGCAGCACGAATCGCATGAATAAGATATATTGTAAATGAATCTTAAATAAGGGGCAGGCAATGGCAAAAATCGTACTTCTGGAAAAAATTCATGCAAGCGCTGCAGACCATCTGCGAGCCGAGGGTTTCACCAACATCGTCCAGCTACCGACGGCCCTGAAGGCCGATGATCTGCGAACGGCATTGGCCGATGCCGATGCGGTGGGCATTCGTTCGGCGACGCATATTTCGGGCGACACGCTGAAATCCTTGCCATATCTCAAGGCGATCGGCTGCTTTTGCATTGGCACGAATCAAGTAGATTTGACTGCAGCGGGCGCACTTGGTGTCCCGGTTTTCAATGCGCCGTTTTCCAATACGCGGTCGGTGGCAGAGCTCGTGATAGCGCAGGCAATTCTGCTGCTGCGCCGCATCCCGGAGAAAAACGCCCGCACGCATCGCGGCTTATGGGACAAGACGGCGCAGGGAGCGTTTGAAGTGCGCAACAAGGTGCTTGGCATCATTGGTTACGGCAATATTGGTGCGCAGGTCGGCATTCTGGCCGAAAGTGTCGGTATGCGAGTCTGCTATTACGATGTGGAGAGCAAATTACCCCTCGGAAATGCGAGGCCGATGCCAAGCCTGGATGCGTTGCTGGAGAAAGCCGATGTTGCGACGCTGCATGTGCCTGGCGGCAGTGCGACGGAAATGATGATGACTGCAGAACGCCTCGCGCACATGAAGCCGACTGCAGTGCTGATTAATGCGTCACGCGGCGGCGTGGTGGATATTGATGCGCTCAATGACGCCTTGTGCGAGAAGCGTCTTGCCGGTGCGGCACTGGATGTCTTCCCAGTGGAGCCGCGTAATGAGAAAGAGGAATTTATCTCTCCGTTGCGCGGCCTCGATAACGTGATCTTGACGCCGCACATCGGTGGCAGCACGGAAGAAGCGCAGGAGAACATCGGCCGGGAAGTAGCGGATAAACTCGCACGCTTCCTGAAGGCGGGGACGACACGATGGGCGGTCAATTTTCCGGAAATCCCGCACGTGAAAAAAGAAGCGAAGAGCCGGGTGTTGCATGTGCATCGCAACGAGCCGGGCGTAATCGCTCGCATGAATGCGGATTTTGCGGAAGCGGGATTGAATATCGTCGCCCAGCACTTGCAAACGCGCGGCCCGATCGGCTATGTGATTACCGACGTCGATGCGCCGATTTCAAAAGACTTGCTGCAAAAACTGCGCACCGAACCGGCGACGATTCGCTGCGAACTTGTTTGAACTGAGTTAGAGGGGAAAGCCGACGCGGTTCAGGCCGCCGAAGCTTTCTCTCTTGGATGGATTTGCACGCGTGCCAGCTTGTGCAGACTGCCGCTGTTGCGCAGCAGGTCGGCCAGCGTGTAGCCGTTCAAGACATCGAGGTAGGCGCGTGTCGCTTTACTCAATACGACTTGCAGCTCGCACGACGGCGACAGGATGCATTCATTCACCTTGCGATTGAAGCACTCGACCATCATGAAATCGGGCTCGGTGCCGCGCACCACATCGCCAATATTAATCTGTTCGGGTTCTTTGCCCAGTCGGAGTCCGCCGCTGCGCCCGCGTATCGTCTCGACCAAGCCGGACAGGCCGAGTTGATGCACAACCTTCATCAAGTGGCTTTTGGAGATGCCATAGACGTCGGCGATGTCCTGGATCGTCACGAGTTGGTCACGATGCATGCCGAGATACATAAGGGCTCTCAGCGAATAGTCGGTGTAGTCTGTCAGGCGCATGGCTCGAATCAGGAAAACGCATAAACCGGGCGGCAGAAGCGGGATTGCATCTGCACTCGGAATAACATTCATTGATTATATATGTTATTGGGCGCAATTGCTGCGCTTCCGCGCCAAACCTTGTGCGGACGGGACTATTTGCAACAGGAAACGCACGCATTCCGTATAGCGTGCTTGTCGTTTTTGCAAATTAACGGTGCGACGTAACGCGATGTTGGTGCGGGATGTGCCGCACCATCGTCATTTTTCCTGATTACAGCCGCTTGCTGGTCACAACGCGGGCTTCTCCGCGTTCGCCGACGGTGTGGAGCGTAACGGGGCGGCGCCATACGCGGCCGATATATTCCAATACGCGTTCTGCGCGGGACAGGTCGACGCCGCGGCCATCGCTTTGATGGTCGTGCACCAGTTGCAGGCTGCCGTCCACATGGAGATGATTGGCAGCTATGCGCGGTGCGCCGTAATTGAATTTTGGCGCGAGAATCGCCTCGTGCACGGCATGGACATTGTTCTCCGAGATGCGAATGTCGCCGTCGTCGCGCGCTTCATACACGAAGAGCTCCAGCTTTTCGATCAATTCCTTGGTCAGGTAATTGCGTACGAAACCGAAATCGTCTTCTTCCTTGACGATGCGGCGCGCCGCTTCGAGGCCATGCTTTTCGATGATATCTTCCCACATCGAAAAGCCAAGGTGATAGGGATTCACCGCGAGCGCAAGCTGGCGTTCTGCTGCATACGGGCGTACCACGTCGGAATGTGCCTTGATCGCCGAGAGGTACAGGTCGTGCGGGAGAAAATCGGCTTCCCGCAGCAGGCGTGCATGCCAGTAGGACGCCCAGCCTTCATTCATGATCTGGCAGGCGAATACGGGGTAAAAATAAAAGGATTCTTCCCGCACCGCGAGGAAGATGTCGCGCTCCCAATCTTCCAGTTCCGGCGCATAGTGGGCAATAAACCATAGCAGGTCGTATTCCGGTTGCGGTGGAATGCTGGCGCGCTTTGCGACCGGCTGTCCGTCGAGTGCCATTTTCTCGCCGGGCAGCATGCGGAAACGTTTTTGGAAATGATCCGGTTCGGGCTCGGGCTCTGCCTTCGGCACTTGGGTCGGGTAGAGCGGGCGATGCAGCTCGCGGTTGATGTCAATGTGTGGCTCCAGCGCGAGCGCGGCATCGAGGACGGCTTCGACGCGTTCCTGTCCGTACTCCTGGATCGCGGTTTCTATGCGGTGCGCGCGTGCGGCGGCCTGCTCAAGAATATGGCCCCCGGCCATCTCCATGAACTGCGCGAACAAATGATTATTCTTCGCGAAATCGGCATGGCCCAGCACATGCGCGGTAACCAGCGTGTTTTCGGGCAGGGTATTGCCGTTGACCAGATAGGCTCGGCAAGGATCGCCGGGAAACATCACTTCGAATATGCGCGAGTGTCCCATGCCTTGACGAATTAACTGGTGGATATAACGCACCCCGAAGGACCAGTGATGCATGCGCACCGGCAATCCGTACACCGCGATTTCCATCATGAAATTGTTGGGAACCACTTCGAAGTCGACCGGATAATAATCGAGGCCGAGATCGCGCGCCAGTTTCTCGATTTGGCTCGAGTACTGCTTCAGTTGTTCAATCGCTTCCGCGGAATTGGTCGTGGTGCACATGGGGGTATTTACTCCGAGTTTGGTCCGGCTTTTCGTCCGGCTCTATCCGACGATTACTCCGATTGTTGCTGGACAAAGAATTTCCGGATCGCCTTCCAGACATCTTCATGGCGAGTCAGAATGCTGCTGCCGATCGGTGCCCCGGTGCGCTCCACTTCGCCGCACAACATCTTCATTTCCGTCTCGCTGGTGCGCGGCGAGCCGGGCACGGTTTCCACATAGCCGATGTAGTTGAGCAGCTTGCCGAGCTTGGCAAGGTATTCGGTGGCGGCGGCACGATCTTCGGTGAAATTTTCACCGTCGGACGCATAGAACAGATAGCCGTTGTACTGCGACGGGTCGTACTCTGTCTCAACCAATTCCAGCGCCAGCTTGAAGGCGGTCGACGCGCCGGTGCCGCCGGTGCCGCTGACGTTGAAGAATTCGCTTTCTGAAAATTCCCACGCCTGCGTGGTGTGCGCAATGAAACGTGTTTCCACCTTGCCGTAGCGGCGGCGTATGCCTTGCAGCACGAAAAAGAAAAAGCTCTTTGCCAGTTTGCGTTCCGCGTCGGTCATGCTGGCCGACACGTCGAGCGCGAAGATAACGACCGCATTGGTGGCCGGCTTGCGCCGCTGCACCAATTGCTTGAAGCGCAAGTCTTCATTGGTAAAGGGAACCGGATTTTCCTGGGTTTTTTCCTGCGTCGCGCGCCGCTTTACCGCTTCCTTCACGGTGCGTCGACGGTCGAGGCGGGCACGCGCGCCGTGCTTGTCCCAGCCTTCACGTACATACTCGTCGTCGGTGATGGCGGTGTTGCGCTTCGGTTGCAGATCCGGTAGCTGCAATTCCTCCCACAGCCAGTCGATGATGTCGTCAACCTTGAATTCCAGCAGCAACTTGACCTCGCCATCGTTGTTGCCGCCTTCGCCTTCATCGCCGCCCATGTCGGGCTGGGCCTGGCGCAATACGTCGCCCGGTTTGCCCTGGCCCTGTCCCGCGCTGGTATAGCTCTGCTGCGACGAATCCGCCAGGCGGAAACGCGCATGCTCAAGCAGGTGCACCGGCACTTGCACTGTGCGGTCCTGCGAGCCGGTAATGACATCCGGCCCGGCTACCAGGTTGGGCAGGTTCTGCTGCACCGCCTCGCGTACTTTCTCGTTGTGCCGGAGCCAGTCGCGCGAGCCCCGGGAGAACAGGTCATACCAGGGTGTTTCAGCAGAAATCGTGATGTGGTCAGTCATAGTGTTCCTATTCCTGTGCCATCAGCGTCGTCACGTAATTAAGCGCCTCACGTGCGCTGTGGCTGTCATAACCGTATTCATCGACCAGGCGTTTTTCGACGACCGAAATTTTTTGCCGGACTTCTTCGTCCGGGCGCGTGGTCGAACTCACCAGGCGCAACACGTCGCGCCGCTGTTCGAATAGATATTGCTGCACGGCGTTATGCAACTGGGCATGACTGTCGAGCGTAAATTTCTCGCCGCGCTTGTAGGCACCCATTGCCTTGCGCACCACCTCCTGGCGGAAGGACTGCTTTCCGGAATCGGAGATGTGGATTTTCTCTTCCACCGCGCGCAGGAAGCGTTCGTCCGGCTTGCGTTCTTCGTTGGTGATCGGATCCTTGATCTGGCGGTTGTCGAGCATCGCTTCCACCTCGTCCAGATACTTGTCGAGCAGATCCTGCGCTTCCTGTTCGAAGGAGACGAACAGCGCCTTGTGCACGTCTTCCTTGACCCAGCGGTTGTAAAAGTCCTTGCGCGCCAGAACGAGATAATCGATCCATTTGCGCTTGCGTTTTGGATCGATGCGCGCATCGTTTTCGATCGAATCCTTCAGCGCCAACAGCACATCCATGGTCGTCAAGCTTTTGACATTGTTCTGGATGATCGCGTTCGACAAGGCATTGATGACGAAGCGCGGCGAAATGCCGGCCAATCCTTCGTCGGGAAGTTTCTGTTTCATGCGTAGAGCTTCTGCATGGGCATAGCCCTCGACCTCTTCATTGGCGTAGAGACGCACTTTTTTGCTTAGTTCCATTTCCTTGTCCTCCGCTTCATGCAGACGCGTGAGGATGGCAAACACTGCCGCCGCATGCAGCACATGCGGATCGAGGTGCACTTCGCGGAAGGCAGGTGCTGCCGAGGAAATCAGTTTCTTGTAAATTCGCGCTTCATCCGTGTAATTCAAGGTATAGGGCACCTGGATGATTACCATGCGATCGAGCAGCGCTTCGTTCTCGCTCTCCTGCAGGAATTTTCGGAATTCTGCGAGGTTGGTGTGCGCGAGAATGGTTTCATCAAGATAGATCAGCGGGAAGCGCGAGACCTTCACATTCTTTTCCTGCGTGAGCGTCAGCAACAGATAAAGGAATTCGCGCTTGACCTTCAAGATTTCAATCATCTCCAGCATGCCGCGGCTGGCCGCGTACACTGCGCCCGACCACGACCATGCGCGCGGATCACCTTCGTCGCCGTACTCGGCCACCTTGGACAGATCGACCGAACCGACCAGATCAGCCAGATCGGCGGTAGTAGGATCGTGTGGCGCATAGGTGCCGATGCCAACACGGCCCGCTTCGGAAATGAAAATGCGTTCCACTGGCATGCGCAGGAAATCGCCGGCGTAATCGTTTTCGAGACGCGTGCGGCAGTGCGGGCATACCTCGCCGGTAATATCGACGCCATAGGTGTCGCGGAAACGAGGCCGCAGCGAATGCGGCACCAGATGCAGCGGCGATTCATGCACCGGGCAACCCTGAATGCCATACAGTGCGCCGGCATCGGTGCGGCTGTACTCTTCCATGCCGCGCTTGAGCAGAATCACCAGCGTCGATTTGCCGCCCGACGGCGGGCCAAGCAGCAATAGCAGGCGGCGGCCGACTTCCGATCCGGCTGCTGCCGCCTTGAAATAATCGACCACGCGGCCGATCGCCTCATCGACACCGAACAATTCCTGGTCGAACAGTTTGCAGCGGAAGTTGCCGTCATCGTCCACGCCGCCCATCCAGCGGATCATGTCCCACATATATTGATGCGAGGTGCGCGCGGCGCCCTGCGGATCGGCGGTCATGACGCGTTCAAGAAATTGCGAAAGCGTTCCGGACCAGTACACCGCGCGGTGGTCCTTGGTGAATTCCACCAGGCTTTTCAGCAAGTCCTCTTGCTGTTCGGTACGATTGGCGTCGCTATGAGTGATCATTACAAGTGCTCCCCGTAAGTGTGTCGAATGTTCTGAGTGGACATTCGAAATGAGTTTACGTTTCTGTCACCTCTCGATTACATGCGCAATTTCAGTATAGGGTGCTGCCGCAGAGCTGAATGATGAGGATGGTCAATGAATGCATCTCTCGTTCAATCGCCTCAAAGCACCGTATAGAGGATGGGTAGCGCACTTTGTCCGCATCACGCGTGCTTCTGCATAACGAGTGATAGCAAGATGCATGCAAGCATATGCAGATGCATCCGGACGTAACCATGGACTGCGACAACTGGGCGTGACAATCGGTTCGCACGCAGCACGCGGGAGGCGATGTAGAGGTGAAAGATGATTTTGAAAAACTTACCTGCATGAAGAATTTATGTACTTGCACGGCGCATCGATCCATGATGAGCAGTCCGGGATGGTTGATCTAGATCAATGGTGCAGAAACCACTATTCGCGATAGTGTTAACGTGGTTGCTTGTCTTCAATTTTGAGGTTCTGCATGGTCATCGCAGAGGCGACCGGGCAGATGGAAAAATCAGAATAAGAGGAAGGAAACCGCATATGCACATGCAATTTCTTGGTGCGACCGGCACAGTCACCGGATCAAAATATCTTGTCACTTCCGGCGGCGCAAAAATCCTCGTGGACTGCGGATTGTTTCAAGGCTACAAGCAACTGCGCTTGCGTAACTGGGCTGATCTTCCGCTGCCGCCCTCTGAAATCGACGCGGTGGTACTGACGCACGCCCATCTTGATCACAGCGGTTACATTCCCTTGCTGGTGAAGAACGGATTTCGTGGCAAGATTTTTTGCAGCGAGGCGACTTACGAACTCTGCCGCATTCTTTTGCCGGACAGCGGCCATCTGCTGGAAGAAGAGGCCGGTTACGCAAACCGTCATGCATTTTCCAAACATAAGCCCGCGCTGCCGCTCTATACCGAGCAGGATGCGGAGCAGTCGCTTGACTATTTTTCACCGGTAAAATTCGGCAAGCGCTTTCCCGTTGCAGGCCAGTTACATGCTGAACTTGCGCGTGCCGGCCACATTCTCGGTGCGTCCATGGTGGTGCTCGATGACGGCGCCACGACAGTGACATTCTCTGGCGACCTGGGCCGCTCACAGGATCCGATCCTGGCGCCGCCTGCGCAAATCGAACGCACCGACTATCTGGTGCTGGAATCGACTTACGGCAATCGCCGCCACGATCCGGCCGACCCGTGCATCCTGCTGGCAAAAACCATTCAGGAAACCGTGGCTCGCGGCGGCGTCGTGGTGGTGCCTTCCTTCGCGGTAGGTCGTGCGCAAACCTTGTTGTATTTTATGGACCAGCTCAAGAAATCGGGCGCGATCTCGCCGGTGCTGCCGGTGTATCTGAACAGTCCGATGGCTGCCGATGTGACGGCCTTGTACCATCGACATCGGAAAGACCATCATCTCAATGAGGAGCAATGCCGGGCAATGTGCCACGCGGCGAAGATCGTCAACAGTGTCGAAGAGTCCAAGGCGCTCAATCGCCAGCACATGCCGATGGTGATCATTGCTGCCAGCGGCATGGCGACCGGCGGTCGCGTCGTGCATCACTTGAAGGCATTTGCCTCCGATTCGCGCAACACGATCCTGTTTGCCGGCTTTCAGGCGGGCGGCACACGCGGCGCGGCCATGCTGGCTGGCGCCGATGCGATCAAGATCCATGGCGAATACGTGCCCTTGCGCGCGCAAGTCGTGCAGATCGAGAATCTGTCCGCGCACGCCGACGCCGATGAAATCCTTGGCTGGCTGTCGCATTTCCGCGAAACGCCGCGCCGCACGTTCATTACCCACGGCGAACCGGATGCGGCCGACGCCCTACGCAGACGTATCGCGGAGGACCTGAATTGGGAGTGCAGCGTCCCGGATTATCTAGAGGATGTCGAACTCAACTGATCATGACTAAGCATTCAGCACAGCACAAACCGGGCAATGGCGCGGCGCACCAGTTGCGCATGCGCCGCATGGGGATCGATACCTACCTCGTGCCCGTCGTCTATATGCGGCGGGACTGCCATATCTGCCGGTCGGAAGGTTTCGAAGCGTACTCGCGTGTCGAGGTGTGGCGCGGCAACAAACATGTGATCGCCACGCTGAACGTGGTCGATGCGCCGCTGCTGGCGGTGGATGAAGCCGGCCTGTCCGAAGCCGCATGGCGCGCGCTGGGTGGCAGCGACGGCGAGCATATTAAAATATTCCATCCCGTACCGACGCAATCCTTTTCGCATGTGCGCGCCAAGATTTACGGTACGCCAATCACCTCCGAAGGCGCCGGTGCGATCATGCGCGATATCGTCGACGGCCGCTATTCGGAAATCGAAATGGCGGCCATGGTCGCCGCGTGTGCCGGTAATCGCATGGATGTGGCGGAAACGATCGCCTTCACGCGTGCCATGGTCAATGTCGGAAAACGCCTGCAGTGGAACAAGCAGCCCGTAGTCGACAAGCATTGCGTCGGCGGCTTGCCGGGCAATCGCACGACGCTGATCGTGGTGCCGATTGTCGCTGCCTGCGGCCTGACAATACCGAAAACATCCTCACGCGCGATCACCTCGCCAGCGGGCAGTGCCGACACGATGGAAACGCTGGCGCCGGTCGATATTGATATTGCGCATATCAAACGGGTCGTGGAGCAGGAGAACGGATGCATCGCTTGGGGCGGGGGCGTCAACCTGAGTCCGGCTGATGACATTCTGATCCGCGTCGAACGGCCGCTCGGGCTCGACAGTGACGGCCAGATGGTGGCGTCGGTGTTATCGAAAAAATATGCGGCGGGCTCTACCCATGTGCTGATTGACATTCCGGTCGGGCCGACGGCAAAGGTGCGCTCGCAGCAAGCGGCAGTATCGCTCAGCGAGCGGCTGATCGCGGTTGGCGAGGCGTTCGGCATTATGTTGCAGACGGTCATCACTGACGGCACCCAACCGGTCGGTCGCGGCATCGGTCCGGCGCTGGAGGCACTCGATGTGCTGGCTGTATTGCAAAATGCCCCCGGTGCGCCAGAGGACTTGCGACAGCGCGCCTTGCGTCTATCGGGAATGGTCTTGGAAATGGGGGGGAAGGCACAACCCGGCAGCGGCGTCGAACTGGCACGCTCGGTGCTGGAAAACGGCAGTGCCTGGAACAAGTTTCAGGCGATATGCGAAGCACAGGGGGGCATGCGCACGCCGCCGCGCGCTGCGCATACCCATGTGATCGTCGCCAACCACCGCGGGCGGGTCGGCGCAATCGACAACCGTCGTCTTTCCCGTGTTGCCGCGCTGGCCGGCGCGCCGAAAGCACATGCGGCAGGTGTGTTGTTCCACGCACCGATTGGCACTGCCGTGGAAGTCGGGCAACCGCTCATGACCATTCATGCCGAATCGCCGGGCGAACTGGCGTACGCGCGCACCTACGCGCAGGCGCAGGAAGACCTGGTGCAAATCATTCAATAAAGACTGAACGACAAAACTGAACAATAACTACTGGAGCTCTTGCAATGATTCCGATTCTTTTTCCGATGCCGGGCAACGAGGCATTCACGCTGCACCTGGACCGCGCGATTTCCTGTGAGGTAGGGCAGATGGAAATTCGTCGTTTTCCGGACGGCGAATCCTACATCCGGCTGCTGTCGCCGGTACACGGGCGTGATGTAATTTTTGTGTGCACGCTCGATCATCCGGACGAAAAAATAATGCAGCTGTATCTGGCTGCGCGTACCGCGCGCGAGCTCGGTGCGCGCCGCGTTGGGCTAGTCGCGCCTTACCTTGCCTACATGCGCCAGGATGCGCGATTCAAGGAAGGCGAGGGCGTGACCTCGGTGCATTTCGCAGCCTTCATTTCCGATTTCTGCGACTGGCTGGTGACCGTTGATCCGCATCTGCATCGGCATCACAAGCTCAATGAAATTTATAGCATTCCGACCAAGGTCGTGCGTGCGGCAAATGGCATTGCCGACTGGATCGCAGAGCATGTCGAAAATCCGGTCATCATCGGCCCGGACTCGGAAAGCGAACAGTGGGCGGCCAAGGTTGCAAAGGCAGTGCGCTGTCCATATACCGTGCTCGAAAAAACGCGCAAGGGCGACCGGGATGTGGAAGTATCAGCACCGAACACAGTGGCTTGGCAGGGCGGCACGCCGGTGCTTGTGGACGATATCACTTCAACTGCGCAAACCATGATTGCTGCGGTAAAACAATTGAAAGCCGCTGGCCTCCCGCCGCCGGTGTGCATTACCGTTCATCCGATTTTTGCCGGTGCTGCGTATGAGGACCTTGTCGCCAGCGGTATCCAGAAAGTCGTCAGCTGCAATACCATTTTTCACCCCACCAACGCGATCGACCTCAGCGATGAAGTTGCCGTCGCTGCGGTCGAATTGATGGCGATTTTGCCCATCAATAGCTGACACTCAAGCTGGAAACCCTGCACGACTCGGGTTTTTGATGCGCTCGGGAGTTGGCCTTGGCCGGCTCCCGACCGACTATCGAGCGCACCATATTCGCCACACCTCACACCTATTCGGCGCCGAGCGATTGACATTCCTGCTCGTTTTCGATGGAATGAACACATCATTATTCAACAGAAACATTTTGCAGCTGGAACAGAGTTTGCATTAGTGTTCTCGCCAAACTCGGTTTGCATCGTCAAGTTGAGTACACGCCAGTCGATAACAACAATGACGGCAAGCAAGTCGAACAGGTTTCAGGTTTTCTTGCACGGGTAGCTTCATTAAAGACGTTAAGGAGTTTTTTCACCATGACGATCACACTCGCACGCTCTCATCCTATCTACAGCATGAAAGCAGTCGAAAGCGCCCAGGAAAGGGCACGTGCACTGAAATCGCCGGAGCTTGAAGCCTTTTATGAAGACATGCTCGAAATGGGTGCGGAACGTTTTGTTACCACACCATCCTCTACCAGTGCGCTGGAACCACTTTATGAAGACTGCCCGAATTTCGGCGAGGTGCTGGACGATCTGACACGATATCTCGGCCTGTCGATTATCGGTGGCGCCGGTGTCAATGTGATGCCGGTGTTGTTGCTGGGCGACCCTGGCGTTGGCAAGACCCATTTTGGCAAGCGCCTCGCCGCTGTGCTCGGCACGGAATTCGAATTCATCAGCATGAATGCCTTGTCCGCCGGTTTTGTGATCACCGGCAGTTCGTCCACCTGGAAAGGCGCTAAGTGCGGCAAGGTTGCCGAACGTCTGGTGCGCGGCAAGTTCGCCAATCCGGTGGTGCTGCTCGACGAAGTGGAGAAAGCGACCGGCTCGACGCAATCCGACCCAATGGCCGCGCTGTACCAGTTGCTCGAACCGGAAACCTCGCGCGCCTTTCATGATGAATTCATCGACGTCGATCTCGATGCCAGCCAGGTATTCTGGGTGCTGACGGCCAACAGCCTCGATGGCATTCCACCAGCGCTGCTGTCGCGCATGGCGATCTACGAAGTGCCGACACCAACACCGGATCAGGCAGCCGGCATTGCCAAGCGCATCTACATCGGTCTGCTGCGCGAGCTAAGGTTGCAGAATGTCGAGGACGATCTGTCCGACAATGTGCTCGACAAGCTGGCGGAAATTTCGCCGCGCGAGATGCGCAAGGCCCTGCTGGACGGACTGGGTTACGCCGTCGCTGCCGGTCGCAGTGCGCTGGTGCCGGAAGACGTACGCGTCAAGGCAGATATGTCGAAGAGGAAGATCGGATTCTGATCGGTCACTCTGCTTCTATTCCACCCGGGTTGACTACTAGCCGACGGTAACGCAAGGTCGACTTGGTTTCAACATGCCCGGCCCATTGCTGAACAATATCGACCGGTTTATCTTTCGCGAGCTGCCGCATCAGGAAGGAATTGCGCAAGACTTGCGGTCCGAATCCGCCGCGCGTACGCAGGCCAGCGTCACGCGACTTCAACACCGACTGTACCTTGCGGTATAGCGTTGCCGGCAGCATTTTGCCGCCTTTTCCCGACACGAATACCGTGCGATCGCCATTCAGCGACAATGTGTTACGCAGCTCCAGCCACTTGCGCAGCGGTTCGCGGGCAAAGGGAATAATGGGCGCCTTGCGCTCCGGCACCTTGCCGTGCGCCGGAATATTGAGATATGGCGGCTCTGCGTCCAGCACGATATCCTCGAGCTGCAAGTTGATGACCTCGCTCGCATACAAGCCGGAGCCGAGGATCAGGACCATCATCGCCTGGTCGCGATAGTCGCGCCAGAAGCGCGGCGGTTCGGCCAGCACAATCTCCACGAATTTTTCGTCTTCCTGCGAGGCCAAAGCGCCAGGGCTTCGTTCCGGCGCGGGTTTGTAATAGTTGAAAAGCGTCGAACACGGATTGACACCGCGTCGCAGTCCCGACTGCTTCAGGTGATCGAAAACACCACTGAGCAATTTCAAGTAGCGCCGCTTGGTCGAGTCCTCGGCCGGTGAGCCATCCTTTGCCAGCAGGCCATCGAGAAAGCGGGCAATACGATCCGACTGGATCGATTGCACGCTCAAGGTATGCGCGTTCAGGTACTCGGCGAACCGATGCCACATCGTGCAGTGCTGACGGACGGAGCGCTCCGAATATAAAAAGCCTTCCGAATGGAGGGTGCTGCGTTGCCAGTGCTCGAAGGCGGCACGTGGATTCTTCAGCCATAGCTCGTTTGCATCGATACGCGGCAGGTCAAGCAGATCGAGTTGTTCCATTTCTTGCTCCGGATAATTGGCGGGTGCCGGAGTAGGAGTAGTGCAGCGGTGGAGTGGTTCAGCGCGCAGGGCGCGCAATGCAATATACCGGATGCGGAAATTGCCACGCCCGTAAAACTTGTCTGGTAAGAATGGGGCGGCGTGGGGCATTACGCCGTAACGGTATATTGCATTTTGCTCGGCGCTCGCGATATTGAGGGCTATCAACCCGGAGATCATCGAATGAAACGCCCTTGAGTAACAGTACTCTTAGAGACACTGCGTTTCGCAGCGGAAGGAGATAAATACAATGCGGCAATGGACGGTCTACCTGTTATTGGTGGTAGCAACGATTTTTTCTTCGGGCTGCGACAAACAAGGACGGCCTATCGAGGAGTTCGGCTTGGAAAAGTTGGCGAAAGGCATCTCGTCCGAAGGCGATGTGCGCAATGTAATGGGCCAACCGGAAACCGTGTGGGAAGAAGAGGACGGCACGCGCAGCTTGCAGTATCCAAAAGGGCCGGAAGGCGTGCGGACGTGGGAATTTACGATCGACAAGTCCGGCAAACTGAAGGATTATCGCCAGCTTCTCACCGAGGATAATTTTGCGAAGGTCAAACCCGGCATGAGCAAGGATGAAGTACGCCGAATGCTGGGAAAGCCGCGCACGGTCGCGCAATACAAGCTAAAAAGCGAAGAGGTTTGGGATTGGCTCTACCAGACATCTACGACACCGCGCCTGTTCAACGTGCACTTCGACATGACGAGCGGAAAAGCGACACGGACCTCCACGTCAGACGCAAACAACTATTGATTTTCAATATTGGCGAAACTGAAACAGGTTTCGGCAGTCCTATTTATTGGCAGCCACGCGAACTCTTGTCCTTTTACAAGGGATGCCAGGCAAGCTGTTCATGGAATTATTTAAGGAGGTAACAATGAAGAAGACATCGTTGGCAATTTTTGTTTCCCTGTTGACAGTGGCAGGCAGCGTCTACGCACAGGCGCAATCGCCCTCTACTGAAATCCGCGAAAGTACTGATCCTGACCGGGCCGCAAAGGTTGAGCAGCGTGCGGCGGAAATCCAGGCGAACCAGCAGTCTGCCGCGCAGCAGATGAGCTCGGGAAGCTCTGGTGAAAGAACGGCGACGAAAAAGTCCGGCAAGCGCGCACACAAGAAATCGATGAAGTCCAAAAAAGGCGCTTCAAGTGGAACGTCGCCGGCATCCGACTCGGCGTCTGGCGCAGGCGGCGGCAACGCTTCGGGCCAAGGTGCCGGGGGGCAAAGCAAGTAAAGCCAAGGCAAGTAGTGGCAGTAACATTAAAAGACAGGGGCTCCAGCCCCTGTCTTTTCGCGCGAACTATCGCTTGGCATTAGCCGCTTAATGCCGATTGGCTCCGATATTGCCGATCCAATCGAGAATCTGCGGCCACAGCGTGCGGTGCGCGTTTTCCCCCATCAGCGCGCCGACGTGGGCCAGTGCAACGCCAGTGTCACCTTCATAGGGCAAAAGCCGTTTCTGCGCGCTGGCAGCGGCATCATGAAACGCGATGATTGAATCTGGGGGAATGACGATGCTATGCGGGTCATAGACCGCCAGCAATGGGGCCGTCACCATTTGCGGACCAACCCGTTGTTCGGCGATCGTCAATGCGTTGCGCATGAAACTGTCTTCCCGGTAAAGCAGATCCACCACCTGTTCGAACAACCGGTTTGACATGGGCGATTCGTCCAGCGTCCAGCGCTCGACCAGAAGATGGCTCTTGATGTTTTTCGATGAGCCGAGACTCGCAAAGAAGTCGGCATAACGTTCCATGCTGAAGGTCGATGGCGAGGCCATCACGCTGGCAAGGCTCAATACCGAACCGGGTACGCGGTCGAAGGCACGCGTGACATTGGATGCGCGCGGGCCGAAGGTCACCAGGGGCCAGAACGAGCCGGATGCTTTCGCGAAATGCAGCGGTGTTTCGATCTGCACCAGTCCGGCCACCTGTTCCGGACGCAGTGCCGCATAGATCGCCGTGAACACGCCGCCCAGCGAATGGCTGAGCAGGAACAGCTCCCCGGAGCGTCGCACGGTCCGTATTGATTTTATGCACAAATCGAGCAAGCGGTACGCATAGTCTTCAAGACCAAGATGGTTTTCCGCTTCCGGTTCCGTCCATTCCACCAGATAGACCTGCATGCCTGCGTTCAGTGCGCGCTGCACCACACTGCATTCGGGCGCAAGATCCCAGATGTAATGGCGCTTGATGAGGGCGGGCACGATCAATACAATATTGGCGCTGTCCACCGGTCCGCCATAAAAGCGCAAGCGCATGCCCGGTGCTGTCAACACCGTCTTGAAATCGCTCTCCGCCGGCCCGTAACCCATCTTGTCCATGACCACGCCACGCCGCTTGCGCACACCGTCCAGCGATTCAAACCACCACTGCAGTCCCGACGAATAACTTTGCATGATTTCTCCCTGCGGGCACCGGAAATCGGCACCATTGTTGTTTGGTGTTCAACAGCTGGATTTTGTTCAATATCTGGCTTTGCAAGGTCAAGATGCGGGCTGCCGATCAAAGCCGATGCGCAACTTAATCGAAAGCAATGTTGTAAAACAGGGAGATGGCGCTACGTGTACCGGCCTCTGCTTCGACCGACAATTTCGGCGACAAGGTGTAGCGCAAACGCACGACGCTGCCGGCGCTTTCCAGAGCCTGCTCGTAGCCGACATAGAGTCGCGACGACACCTGTTTGCCCAGCGTAACGATACGTTGCTGCAGGTTGTCCTGCCTACTGTCGACACTGAAGGTGTCCAGGCCGAAGGCGCTGGCGATACGCGATTGCACCCCGGCTTTTGCACTTTCCGATAGTAGGGCGCTGGCGGCTGCCTGCAGTGCGCCCGCATCCGATTCGCCGGCGGCAGACAGTCCCCGTCCGAGCACCAGCCACGACAGCTTTTCCGCGTCGGGAACCGTTGGTTCTGAAACCAGTGTCACGCGCGGTGCGAGCACGTTGCCGCGCACCGAAACGCCGGCTTCCACCTCCTGGCCGCGTCGCATCGCCAGGATGTCGAGCGAAGGATTGTTAAGTGCGCCGCGAAAACGCAGCACGCCCTGTTCGATCGCCAGCTCGCGACCGTAGGCACTGTAGGTGCCTTTGCTCACGCTGAGCGTACCTTGTGCACGCAGGTTTTCGCCGGCCTTGCTCGCGATCCGCACTTCGCCGCCAAGCCGCGCATCCAGCCCACGACCCTTGAGTATCACGTTTTCGCCTAGCGCGATGGTGATATCTACCGCTGTCGCGGTGGTTGCTGGTTGCTTCTTCTCGCGTCCGACGATTACGACGTCGTCCGACAGTTGCGGCTTGTCTGCGCTGCCAAGGTCAAAATAGCCGGCATCGACGGTGAACGCACCGGTGAACGTGCCACGTTGCTCGCGCCACAGCAACTGGCTGTCACCGCTGATCACGAGGCGGCGATCGGCGCGATTGAGCAACGCGAAGCGTCGTGCTTGCAGGCGCAGATCGGCCGCCATGGCGCGGCTGCCAAGATCGACCGGCCCCGACACGCTAACACTGCCTTCTGACCCCTGGAAGGCAAGCGAGCGGATCAACAGCCGGTCACCCTGGAATTCACTGTCGAGCAAACCCTGGCGCAAATCCAATCCGAGATCGGTCAGTGCGAGTCGCAGGGCTTCGCCCGTAATGCGGCCGGCAAGTTTTGGCTCGTCGAAATTGCCGCTCAGCGTGATGTCGCTTTGCAGGCGTCCGTCTGCAATGACGGTCGGCGACAACAGAGGTGCAATCCAAGCAATTGACGGCACATCGATGCGCGCACTACCGGTTACCGGTGCATCCGGGGAAATCGACAGGCGGGTGGCTCCTCCGCCGATCACGGTAGCGGCATTGACATTGATGATGCCAAGGCGACGCCCGTCCGCCTGCAGTTGCAGGGCCAGCCTGCCGCCTTCCGCGGTGAGGTTTGCGCTCAGGGCGCGCAGGCCAAGTTCGATCGGCGTAGCGGCAACCACGGTGACATCGCCGCCTTCGCGTCGCATCGCAAGTGTGCCGGACAGGCGGTCGGCAATGCGCAGGTTCCATTCGCCGGCAAGGATCAGGTCGGTTCGGACTGGCGGGGCGGGGCTCATGTACCGCAGGAGCTGCGCAAGCTGCAGTTTTTCTATCCGGCCTCGGGTCACAATGCCGTCCGCGTCTCGCGCAAATTGATCGACAGCAATCCGGCCGCTATCTGCGGCGAGCAGAAAATGATCAAGCTGGGTGCGTTGCTGCGAAACCAGCAGTGCCGCCGGCGACGTAAGCCGCGCGTTGAAACGTCCTGCAGCGTCGAATGCGGCAAGGCTGCCTTGCCAGCGTGCCGCGGTCGTGACCTGGCTTAGTCCGCCTTCGGCTTTCAATGTCCATGACTGGCCGGTTTCAGCAAGCGTGGCATCAATGGTGTGGCGCGCAGTGCTGCCGTTAGCGACGGCAGTGAAGCGCTCGGCCCGCAAGCGGCCCGTAGTGATGCCTTCGGCACGCACGTCGAGTGCAAGTGGCGCATCCGGTTGCGGTGCGAAACGTAATTGCGCAGACAGCGCGGAAATCTGTTCATCTCCAACGCGCAGGCCGCGCGCTGACATGTCGGCGACGGCATTGTCGAGTATGAATGCGCGCTTGCGATCGATGGTGAGCTGCGCCTTACCCTGCATCGAGTCGATCTGCACCCGGCCCGGCAGACGTGCGTTGCGGGCATTCCACTCAGCGCGTATTTGCGGTTGATCGAGGCTGCCGCGCACGCTGCCGTCGGCCTTCAACGCGCCACCAAAGGCGGGGCCGAGTTGCGCGAGCTGCGGCGCATCGAGCGCAAACGCCAACTGCGCATCGCCTTGTGATAACTGGCCCTGGATGTTCAGCCGGTTGGCGCCGGACGTCAGCAGGAAGCGCGGCACGCGCAATTGTTCACCGCGCAACTGCGCTTCTCCATCGCCGACCAGCGGCTGGCCGGCAAGGCGGCTGTCGGCAATATGAAACGCAAGATCGGCTTCGAGTTGTGGCTGGCGTGTGCCTTGCAACGAAAAATCAGCATTCAGGTCAAGATCCGGCAATTGCGGAAAATTCCCCAATTCCTTCAGTCTGAAGCGGCTGAGCACGCCTTTCGCGCTGAAGCTTTGCCGCTCTGCGAGTGAAACATGTCCAGAGACCTGTAGGCGGCCGTTACCTGCCTGCAGTGCGGCGCGATCGACGCGCAATTCCTGGGCGGCAAGCGTGGCATGTGCCTCGAGCGTGATGCCTTGCTTGCCAGAGGTCTCATTTAGCGCGGCAGTAAATTCCTGCTTGCCGGCCGCACTACGCAATTCGACGTTTCCGGCAAGGCGTGTTGCGCGGACCCTACCGTCTACACGGCGCACATCCAGTGCATCGGTATGCAGGATCAACGTCAAGGCGCCATCGGCGTAGCGTCCATGGCCCGTGATATCGCCGGCAGGGAGCTTGTTTGTGCCGAGCCGGGCAACGATATGCTCGAAAAGGAATTGCCCGCCGTCCTCGCGGAACGCGAGACGCAAGTCATGCAGCGGCAATTTCCCGTCGTTATACGTGCCTGCGGCCGCGTTACGCGCGGACAATGCACCGGCACCGCTCTCGTCGCTATTGAACTTGATATCCATTGCCGTCTGCGGCAGCGCCGGGTCGAACGCCGACAGGTCGAGAGCACCAGCCGTGCCGAGTGCCCGCCCCAGCGGATGCTCCGAAAACGGCCGCAGAATTGCCTGCATGTTGACGCGGGTCTGACTCACGGCAAGATCGGCGCTCAGGTTCACTTCGGCCAGCGAGCCGTCGAGCCCGAGCGTGCCGGCCGAAGCCACCGTACGCTGTTCCAGCGTCGCACTCGTCGTACTGGAAAACCTGCCATGCAGTGCGTATGGTTTGCTGGCCGCCAATGAAGCTTCGCCGCTGAAGCTGGTAGCGAACTTACCGCCTTCACGTGCCGACCCCGCCGCAAATCGGTGCAGTTGCAGGCGATAGTGGTTGCCGTCAAAGTCCAGCCGGAAAGCCAGCGGCCCAAGACGCGCCAGCGTGACCGGTCCACGCCTAATCTCGCCGCCATCGACTTGCACATCGTCCAATTTCAGCGAGAAGGGAAGTGCAATTCGTTCCGGCAAGCCTGGCGTTTGCGACGTGCTTTCTCCCTTGCTTGCAATGCCAATATGACCGACATGCAATGAGCTCAGGTGCAAAGTGCCTTCCAGCAGTGCCGTCGGGCGCCAATCCAATCGCACATCGCGTAGCACTACCCGATTACCGGGCTGTTCCAGTGTCAGGCGGTCCAGCCGCAAGGGGGAGATCAGTCGTCCATCGATACCCTGTGCCTGAACTGTGCCGCCGGAAAAGGAGGCGATCGCATCAAGCACCGCTGCGGCGCCACTTGCGGTTCCCAACAGCCAGCCTAGAGCGGCCAGCAGCAAAACGAGGATGCACGCGATCATCAGCAACGCCCGACTTGGACGTCGTGCCCTGGATTCCGTGCGGGCATTTTCAGAATGCATAGCCGACCGAAAAATGAAGGCGAGGTTCACGCGTGGCGTGGCCGTAGGCGAGATCAATGTTGATCGGACCGATCGGGCTGCGCCAGCGCGCACCAACCCCGCTGCCGCGCTTCAGAGTCAAGTCTTGCCAGCTATCGGCGGCATTACCGGCATCTACGAACACGGCGGCGCCCCATTGCGGTGTCAACTGACGCACCAACTCCGCGCTCATGACGGCGGTGACCGTGCCACCGACCACCGCTCCGTTTTGCAGCACACCGAGCGAGTTATACCCATAACCGCGCACACTCTGATCGCCGCCGGTCCGGAACAGAAGATCGGCCGGCACCGTCTGACGGCTGCCTCCGAACACTTGTCCAGCTTGCGCCCGCAACACCGCACGCCAACGCGGTGCCAGAGGCTGCAGCCAGGTTGCGCGCGTTACCACGCGCGCCAGATTGCTTTCATTAATCACACCGCGCAATCCGGCACCGAGCTCGATCGACGCCACATAGCCACGGCGTGGCGTCAGCGGATGGTCGAGTCGGCGCTTTGTGTAGGTAAACGATCCGATCAGCGCCTGCCGATTGTTGATGAAGGTGTCGCCGATGTGCTGGCGGTCGCCGAGGTAAACAAGCGCCCAGGCTTTTTCGTCGGACTTGTTCGGGCTGGTCAGCCGCACGCCGGTGCGTATGCGATCGTCGATCTCGCCGCCGCTGGTGGTGCGTTCGTAATGCGCGCCGAAACTCGGCTGCCATCCATGCGGAAGCAGGCCGCTGGTAATCGGCGGTAGAAATATGTCGCCGCCCAGCAGCCGGGTTTCACGGTCGATCCGCAGTTCCGACTCCAGCCGCCAGTCGCGGCGTAAAAAATTGCGATCAAGCCATTTCACCTGTGCGCGTGCACCGGTGTCAGTCGAAAAACCAATGCCGAGCGCCAGGCGTTTGCGCTTGTTTTCCGTCAGGTCCAGCCGCACCGGGACATCGTGCGGTTTCGCCGGATCGACATCGACGGTGGCGAAGGCCGAGCGGAAATAGCCGGTGTCTTCCAGACGCGATTGCAATTCGTTGAGCTTTTCCTGCGAATACGGCTCGCCCGGTTTGATGGGGTTGAGTATGTCGATCATCGACCGCGTGTAACGTTGCAGGCCCTGAATATCCAGTTGGCCAAAGGTAAAGGCCGGGCCGGAATCCGCTTCGATAGTCAGCACCGCGCTATTGCTTTGCGGGTCAATGCGGGCTTCACTTTGGGTGATGACTGCCGCCGGATAGTCGCGCAGCAGCAAGCCCTTGAGCAATTCGCTCTTGGCGTCATTCCACGCCGTTTGCCGGAAGACATCGCCTGGATCGAGATTCCAGCGCCGGCGCAGGCGGTCCATCCGCTGCTGGTCGGTGTGCGGACCGCTGGCGATGTCGCCCTTGAAGACGATCCTGACCGTCGCTACCAGGGTCGGTGGGCCGGGCGTGATGTCGAGGCGCACGCGCCACGGACTGCTGCTGCGGTCGAGGGTCTGCCGGATCACGGGGGAGAAATAGCCCTCTGTCGCCAGCAGGCCGCGGATTTGCTCCGGTGTGATGTCGATCAGGCGCTGCAGTTCTTCCGAAGGAATAGCGTCTTCCGAACGCTTGACGATATCCAGATGTTTGTCGAGCAGTGCAGATTGATCGCCAGCACCGTTAATGTCGACTTGATAGGCTTGCTGCGTTTGCGCGTAGGAGCAGACCTGCAGCAGGATCAGGCAAGAGAATGCGAACATGCGCAAGTAAGCGCCAAAGCGTTTCAGCACGATTTGGCCTTGTTGGTGATATGCAAGTGCATGCGGAACTTGAATCGGAAAACCGCGGATCATCAATCATTATTGTAAAAAAGCAAATTCATCGCATTAGGCTAGATCAAGTCTTACCGTCCTAGAACACGTAACTTGATCAGAGGAAATCCCCGCTGCATGGAACGAATGTCTATTCATGCTGTCTTTTCCTTCGGACAATTTATTCGGTTCGTTTGTCACACCAGAAGAATTCCATACCAGGTTGCAAAAATCGGTTTCTTCGGCGCTTACATCCGGCGTCGGGGACCCCGAATGTTCTGGACTTGCAGAACATATAACAGTTATAGGGATAAGAAAGGATGAAGGATGTAATGGGCGATACAACATCGTGGAGAGAAATACTCAACGGTCCCGCTGCCGGTCAGCATATCGGACAGGTGTACCGGAACAAGGAACAGTTTGCGCTGACGGTCAGTCACTTCATTGCACAAGGATTGCGACGCGACGAGGCGGTATTGGTGATGGCAAGGCCCGCGCAATGGTCGGCATTGGTTGCGCGGCTTGCGACCAGCCCGGAAGTTGATCTGGTGGACGCCGTCATGAAAGGGCAATTGCGGACCATCGATGCAGACGTCAACCTGTCGATCTGCATGAGAGGTGACGTGCCTCAGTGGGAATGTTTCCAGGAAAGCATCGGCGACGTCATTGTGCAGAGCCGAAAGCGTTTCGGCACGGTACGGATTTACAGCGAAATGACCGATATCCTGTGGCATAACCGCAAGCGCGACGCGGCAGTCCGGCTTGAAGAATTCTGGAACGAACTAATGCGCGGCCATGCGTTCTCATTATTGTGTGCCTTCCACGCCGATGACGCTGATCGCAATGCGTATAATGCAGCCTTCAACTGTGTATGCAAGGCACATACGCATCTTTTGCCCCACTTGGGCGAGGGACCTAGCAATACGGGGGCGCATGCGCCAGCCGGAATTGATTCGCCACCCACATCCAAAAGGCCGGAAACGGCGTGAGCCCTAGCGGCATGCGCCAATTGATGACAACGACATGCAGACTTTGGAAAATCAGCGGCAACCGATCCACTTGAAGCACTACCCGATGCAAGTGCTTGTTGTCGAAGACAATCAGGACCTCGCCAAGCTGTTCTGCGACCTGCTCGAAGTGATGGGTTGTGTCACCCAGGCTGCATTCACCGCGCGCAGCGCGCTGGAAAGCGCCAGGGCGAACGTGCCTGACCTGGTGTTTTGCGACTTGCGCCTACCTGGGGGGAAAAGCGGCTTCGAGCTCGCGGGCGAATTGCGTGCCGATCCGGACCTGGCGCACATTCCGCTGATTGCCGTCACCGGCTATGCCGATGAGCCGGAACGCGCGCGGGCGCTGGAAGTTGGTTTCCAGCGCGTATTCGACAAGCCGGTCAAATTCGCGCAGATGATGGACGTGCTCAACACCTATCGCAAGGACTAAGACAGCTGGGTCAGGCCTCGACTTGCACCTGCGCCGGCCCGGCGCACATCTCGCCGACAACAGCCGCATGCGCAAACCCCTCGTGGCGGAACAGTGCCAGTACGTGTTCGACCGCGGACGGCGCGCAGGATACAAGCAGGCCGCCCGAGGTCTGCGGATCAGTCAGCAGCGCCTGCTGCACCGGCGTGATCCCATCGGCAAGCACCACATCTTTTCCATATCCCGCCCAGTTGCGTCCCGATGCGCCAGTAATGCAGCCGCTTGCGGCCAGATCGCTCACGTTCGGCAGCAGGGGAATACTTGCCATGTCCAGTCGCACGGTTAGTCCCGCGCCGCGTGCCAGTTCCAGTGAATGGCCGAGCAGGCCGAAACCGGTCACGTCCGTCAGCGCATGTACATCGGGCATATCCGACAGCGCCTTGCCTGGCTTGTTGAGCTTGGTCGTATTCTCGATCATTGCCCGGTAGCCGGCGTCATCAAGCTGGTTTTTTTTCAGTGCTGCCGACAGCACGCCCACGCCCAGTGGTTTACCGAGGATCAGTTTGTCACCGGCGCGTGCGTCGGCATTGCGCTTGACCTTCGACGGATGCACCAGACCCATCACTACCAGGCCGTAGATTGGCTCCACCGAGTCAATCGTATGGCCGCCGGCGATCGGGATGCCCGCTTTCGCGCAGATCGATTCGCCGCCCTGAATGATTTTGCCGATCACCTCGACCGGAAGTTGATTGATTGGCATTGCCACCAAGGCCAGCGCCATGATCGGCGTGCCACCCATCGCATACACATCCGAAATCGCATTAGTCGCCGCGATGCGGCCAAAGTCATACGGATCATCGACAATCGGCATGAAAAAATCCGTCGTGGCAATCAGCGCCTGTTCGTCGTTTAGCTTGTAGACGGCAGCATCGTCCGCGGTCTCGATACCGACCATCAGTTCCTTCGGCACCGGGAAACCGGTGGACCGCTTCAGGATGTCAGCCAACACGCCGGGCGCAATCTTGCAGCCGCAGCCGCCGCCGTGGGAAAAGGAAGTGAGACGGATCGCGGATTCGCTGGGGGTAGTCATGATGGGTCGCTGCCTGGGCAAAGGGGGAAATAAACGGGAAAAGGGACTGCAGTCATTTTCGGGCCGAAATCCGACCGAAAAGCAGAGGGCAAGAATACCTTGGAATGCCTTTTTCGTCATTTCCCGCATGTGTTCGGACACTGCACCTTCCTTATCCGGGAAAACATGCTTTCCGCGCTGGCCTGAGCCCCGGTCAAACGCCGTACAATGGCGGAATGCAAGACTTCAACTCCTACGACCTGATCATCGACGCGCGTTGCCCGCGCGAATACGAGGAAGATCACATTCCCGGCGCCATCAATCTGCCGGTTGTCGACAACGCCGAATTCGCCGAGGTCGGCACGCTGCACCGCACCGATCCCTTGGGCGCCTACCAGCTCGGCGCGCGTTATTCGCTGATGAATATCGCGCGGCATATCGAGCAATGCCTGTCCCGCTATCCCGCCAGAAGCAAAATCCTGGTTTACTGCTTCCGTGGCGGCAAGCGCAGCAAGGTCTGGTTCGACGTGCTCGACACCATCGGCTACCGTGTCGAAAAACTCAAAGGCGGCTGGAAAGCCTACCGCCGCTGGGTCAACGAGCAACTCGCCAGCGTCCCGGAAAATTACCGCTACATCGTCGTCTCCGGCCCGACCGGCTGCGGCAAGACCCGCCTGCTCGGCGCCTTGCACGAGCAGGGCGCGCAAGTGCTCGACCTCGAAGGCATCGCCACCCATCGCGGCTCCATCATCGGCGCGGTACCCGGCAAGGAACAGCCGTCACAAAAAATGTTCGACAGCCTGCTGCTGCGCCGCTTATCGGAATTTGACCCGGCCAAGCCGGTCTGGATCGAATCGGAAAGCAAGAAAATAGGGCGGGTGCAATTGCCGGATGCGCTGCTGTCCGGCATGCGCAAGGGTACGACGCTCGTGGTCGACGCCTCCATGCCGCAGCGCGTGCAACTGCTGCGCGAAGATTACGCGCATTTTGAAGTCGATCCGCAATCGATGATCGACCGCTTGAAACACCTGCGGCCCCTGATCGGCGGCGAAGAGTTCTCACTCTGGGAACAGCTCGCCGAACGCCGCGAGGTCCCGGAACTATTCGAGCGGCTGATGCGCTATCACTACGATCCGACTTATCGTCGTTCGATCCTGCGCAACTATCCGGAGATCGATGCGTCGCCGAAGATTCTGCTGGAGGATTTGTCGATGCAGGGGCTGCTGCCGGTGGCGCGGATGATGAGGGAGACGTATGAGGGTGTTGATGCTGCGCGGGCTGCGTAGAGAACGCGGTGTGGTACGTCTCGCATAATTCAGTGATGCATCTGCCACGGTATTGGTCCTGCGGTTATCGATAAATGAAACTGAGTGACGTCTTTTATGTTTATCTTATGCTGTGTGTTTTTACAGTGGGCTGTTAGAACGCCGATGCAGCAAGGACTTGCGACGACTTAGCTTATCCAGTTAGACGGACAGTTTGCGAAGTTAATCAGACGCGTGCTGCCCGTTTAAATAGAAAATTAGGCGACACAGGGTGAGCACGTCGCGAATTGAATTCGTGCCCTTGGAGCCAGACGGCGAGCGGCTCGTCGCGTAAATCGAACGGGGGACACCATGGGACTCTTGACTTTCAGTATCAACGTCACCCTGGACGGCTGCGTCGACCACCAGGAAGGAATCGCCGACGACGAGACACACGCTTTCTTCACCCGCCTGATGGACGAGGGCGGGGCGATGCTGTGGGGCCGGGTCACCTACGAGATGATGGAGAGCTACTGGCCAGCGGTCGCCCGCGGCGACGCAGAGGCACCGCCGGCGATACGCGAGTGGGCGGTCAAGCTGGAGGCCAAGCCGAAGTACGTGGTGTCCTCGACGCGAAAGGACTTCCCTTGGACCAACAGCCACCACATCGCCGGCGACCTGCGCACGGGCGTACAGAAGCTAAAGGATGCGACCCCGGACGGCGTGCTCCTCGGTAGCGGCAAGCTCGCAACCGAGCTGGACCGGCTGGATCTGATCGACGAGTACAAGTTACTCGTCCACCCCAGGATCGCCGGCCACGGCCCGACCCTGTACGAGAGCGGGCTGCCCAGCACGCGACGGCTCGAGTTGATCTCGGCGAAGCCGCTCCGCAGCGGCGCGGTCGCCATGCACTACCGGCGTGCGCGCTGACTCGGAGATGGATCATGTCGCTTAACAACGCGCCGCACCCGGACGGGTCTCGCGTTGCTCGGCACGCCGGTGAGCGCGGGCCTTATGCAGCATCGACCGAGGACTTGACCAGTGATTGATTTCACCCACATTCCAGCGAATCTGCTCATCGCTTACACCGCCTACCTGCTAGGCACCGCAAGCCCTGGCCCAAGCAATTTCGCCATCATGGGAACGGCAATGAACTCGGGACGCACTCCCGCGCTTGTCCTTGCGTCCGGCGTCGTCACTGGTTCCTTATTCTGGGGCTTGCTGGCGGCGTTTGGCTTGTCGACGATCCTCGCCAGGTATTCAAGCGCACTCGTGGCGATGAAGATTATCGGTGGGCTCTATCTGCTTTGGCTTGCGTTGAAGGCGGGACGCTCCGCCTTGGCTGCGAATCAGGTCGTGGCAAGTACGACCCCTGCGAACGCATCCAGCCACTTCCAGACCTACCTGCGCGGCGCGGGAATGCACCTGACCAATCCGAAGGCGATCTTCGTCTGGCTCTCGATTGTTTCGCTAGCGCTGCCTCCCGGTGCGCGGATCGGCGACGCACTGCTTGTGGTCATGGGATGCGCGCTAATCGGCGTTGCCGTCTTCGGGAGCTATGCAATCGCGTTTTCGACGCCTATGGCACGTCGCATCTATCAAGCGCTGCGACGCTGGTTTGAAGGCGCGCTGGCGGTGGTCTTCGGCTATGCGGGTGTTCGCATGCTGATATCCAGCACCCCAGCGGCATGACTGGTCTGGTTTTCTCGGCCCAAACCGTTTGAATCAGCGGCAACCTCGCCAAGCAGGCATTGCTCAGGCTGGGTTACCGCTGGTATTTCACTTCGAACGATAACTGCTTTTACTTGCCCGGAACCACGCGATTAACGAAGCTCACGCTCGGGAAAGTGCGGTTCAGCAGCTTGCTGTGGAAGTTGTTCATCACGGCGCCATCTTCGTAACGGATCACGGTGTCCTTCTTGAGCGCGACCTTCGGTGCGGCCAGCCACTCGGTGCCTTTGCCCTTGCTGACTTCGATGTAGGTGTATTCGTTGGCGTCGATGGTGCTGATGACTTTGCCCTTGTTCGGGAGTTGCGCGTCCGGCGTGTTGTTCGGCAGTTTCATCATGTCTGCAGCGGCGGCAGGAGACGGATGTCCGGCCGGCGGTGCTGCTTGCGCAGAAACGGAAGCGGCCAGCGCGGCGAGTGCAATCAGGGCGGAAATCGATTTCATCGAGGGTGTCCTTTGTAGGTGTAGAGACGACAATAATCCGTCGTTAATGGGAATCGAATTCCCGTGAAGCAGCTTTCGCGCCAGCTGATTGTTGGCCGTGGTGTTGGAGGTCGTGCAGGCGAATTTTTTCATTTTTGAGCATGAGGGTCTCAAAAACGGGAGCTCGGCTTTCCTGTTTGCGGGAATGCCTTGGGTCCGAACAAAGTGGCGGCGCGGGGCAATACAGGCAAAAAAAAAGCCCCGGCATTGCCGGGGCTGATGATGGAGGTGCATGAAAGAAGCGTCGTCTTCCTGCTTACGCCGCCTTGGACTGCGGTTCCGACAATTCGGACAGAAGCGCGAATACTTCATCTTTCGACAGCACGTAGCGCTCCAGCAGCGTGTCCTTCAGTGTCCACATAATGTCTTTGTAGGCCTTCATTGCTTCGAGCGTGAGAGTGTACAGCTCGTCGGCTTTCGCTTCGACCTGGCGCATGGCTTCATCGCTCGAACCGTCGCGCTTGAACTGGGTGTAGTCGACCTTGGAGCGCGAGTACATCGACAACTGGTTCACCATCAGGTCGAGCTTGGCGGTGATCTTCTGGATGTCGTTCTGGCTGCCGGTCGAGATACCGCGCGCGCCGTAGAACATTTCCTCCGCCGCGACGCCGCCGTAGAGCTGGATCACGTCCTGTTCCATTTCTTCCAGCGTTTGCAGCGAGACATCTTCCGAGGACGACAATACATACCCCAGCGCGCCGACTTTGGAGACCGATTCGGTGCTGATTTTCAGCAGCGGTGACTTGGCTTTGACCTCATCCCAGCTCAGGCCTTCACGAAGGTAGGGGTCAATCTGCATGAAGAAGTGGCCGAGTTCGTGCAGTGCCACGCGCTCGCGCTTCTTGTCGAGGTCGGCAGTCGTAGCGCGGTCGGTCAGGCCGATCGAGGCGCGCTCGAAGGCGCGGAACAAAACGTCTGTTGTGATCAGGATTTTTTCCTGGATCGCGATCATGCTGGCGCGGTCGACCACGGTTTCCAGCAAGGCAGGGCTGAGGTTGGCAGTAATTTCGGCAACGTAATCGAGATTCAGATTGCTCCAGTCGATGCAATCCGCATCCTTCTTGCCGAGGAATACGTTCAACAGTTCGCGGCGCTCAGCCTTGTTCGGGAGGCGGAAATTGATCTTCACTGCAAAGCGCCGCAGCATCGCTTCGTCCATCTGTGTAGTGGCGTCGTTGAAGTTGGATGCAACGACCCAGATCACGCCGGCGCCCTGGTCGCTCTTGATGCCGTCGAGCAAGCTAAGCAGGGTGTTGGCGGTATCGTCGTCCCATTTCTTGTCGCCGCGACCGCGCGGCATGAACAAGCTTTGCGCTTCATCGAGGAAGATGATGCAGCGTTCCTGTGCACAGGCTTTTTTGTAGATCGCATTGAGCGCTTTAGAGCCGCCACCGACCAAGCCGGACTCGAGGCCAGAGCCGGAGGCCTGGATCAGCGGAATATTCAGCTTCTTCGCCAGGTAGCCGGCGAGCTTGGTCTTGCCGGTGCCTGCGGGGCCCGTCAGCATCACGTTGAATGGCTTGTCGATGTTGTGCGAACGGTAAAGATCGCGGTTGCGAATCATTTCTTCCAGATGGGCGACTTCCTGCTTGATGTCTTCCATGCCGATCAGGTCATCCATGCTGCCTTTGAGGCTTTCCGGCTTGACCACAGATGCGCCCGAGCCCAGGCCCATGCCGGGGATGCCCTTGCGGAGGCCAACGAACAGAAAAATCAACAGAGCAATACCAAGTGCATTGCGGGCAAGAAAACCGCCGGCTTCCGACATGAAGCCGTTACGGGCTTCTTCGTCCTGCAGGATTTCTTTGTTTGTTTCGAGGAATTCAGTTTTTGCGATCGCGTACGGAATCGCGTTCTTCAGCAGCACTTCGCGTTCGAGGTTGCTGTGCGAGGTGCTTGGCACCTTGACTACGTGGATCTGCGGCGTGTCCTTGTACTTGAACACATAGCGCGGAAAGTCCGACAAGGGCTGGGCCACCAGCAGATATTCAAGCCGATGCTTATTGGCGACGATCTTGGTGATTTCGGAAATGTCCTGCGATCGTACGACAGGATCGGGTTCGCGCAAGGCGAGCGGTTTAAAGACGACGGCGGCGACGCTGGCGAATGCCAGAAGGACCATCAGAGTGACACCAATATAGGTGCTGTTGAAGAATTCAGTGATCTTGGAGAATCTTGGCATTCGGTCGTCCTGTGAATATGGATACTGGCGCGCATGACGTAGCCATTTCTGGTCTGTGCCAGCGCAAAGTTTCTACTCAGAAGCCAATAGGACAGAAGCGTGCGGCTTTGGTTGCTTCGCACAAAAAGAAAAATCCAAGATTTTTTCTATTAAGGCGATAGGAAGGGGAGTTTGCTACGCTTATGCAGTCAAGAGTGGTGCGTATGTCATGCCTACGACGCAACGAGTGCTAGGAGGAAAGCGACTGTTGATGAAGCGCAAGCTTGCCACAGAGGCACGGTGCTTTAATGAAGACACAGGGCAAGCAGACGCATAGGAGGAGACATGGTTTCAGCAATAATTCTTTTGCTGGCGATATTGACCGCTTGCATCGTCGTCGGCGTCTTCGTCGTTGCCCTGAAAGAACTCAACGAGATCGACGAAATCACCGATCACCATCACTGATTTTCCTTAGGCTGGGAATGCCGAGCCTCCAGCAGACGCGCAAAGGCAAGCAATTCCTTGTCCGTCGCCATGTCGTTCACATAAGACATATCCCCGTCGGCAATCATCAGCCTGGCTTGCTGTGCCAAAGCGAGAATCTCGTCGCGTTTTAATTCCTTGTGTTGCATTTTCATGTGTCTCGCTTTTAATTGTTGATGAACGGATTCTTTTAGGAAACCTCTTCATCTACGATGTCCTGCTGTTCGATTAGTTCCGCTGCACCGCACCATTAGAGTGCCACCGGGAAGCATGGTCAAAGTGGTAACATACGGGCCCATGCCACCGCGCCCAAATTCCTCGCCGCAATCGCTCGATAGCCGTGCCTGCATGTCGGCAAGTTCCGATACAGCAAAAGGCGTGCCGGAAGCGGTGCGCGATTTGGCTGACCATGCCCAAATGATCGTATGGGAGGCAGATGCGGCTGGCCGCTGCACGTATCTGAATCCGGCCGCCTTGTCCGGAATTGTTACGCCAGGCGCGGTCCATATTGATGATTGGACCCGCTTCATTCACCCCGACGATACGCAGCGTGCACATGACACCATCCGTGAAGCACGCAAAAGACGGCAGGAGTATCAACTGGTCTACCGCATCGTGCGCCGCGACGGCAGTTCGCGCTGGGTAGCGGAAACCGGCGCGCCACGCTTTGCTGCCGACGGCCGCCTGCAGGGATATGTCGGCACACTGGTTGACGTTTCAGAAAGTCAGGAAGCGCGCGCCAGCCTGGCGCGCAGCGAGACCGAACATCGCCTCCTGACCGAAAATGCGCGCGATCTGATTTCGTATAGCGATGCGAACAACGTGTATGTCTATGTATCGCCGTCGCATAAGGACACGCTCGGCTACGAACCGCACGAGCTGATCGGCACGCCGCTCTACGACTACATCCATCCGGACGACATCCACCCGGGCGAGCTTAATCCCGACCCTAACCCGGAAAAGGACAGGCCGCGCACTCTGGTGAATATCCGTTTCCGGCACAAGAATGGTGCATGGGTGTGGCTCGGCGCGAGCACACGTACCATCCGCGATACACGGACCGGTGCCAAACTTGGCATCGTGTCAATCGCGCGCGACATTACCGCGCAACTGGAAGCCGAACGCGAACTGAAGCGGCGCGAGGAACGCTTTCGCAGTCTCACCACCTTGTCGTCGGACTGGTATTGGGAAACGGACGCGCAGATACGATTCAATTTTTTCTCCGAAGGCATCTATAACCACCTCGGCAGCCAGGTAGGGCAGTTGCTGGGAACGACTTACGATGCGTATGTCGCGGATAAAAAGGCGCCAGGTTTCATTGCCTGTGCCGCAAGCATTGCAGCACGCCGACCGTTTCACGACCTGATCTATCCGGTGAACTCGCTAGCGCACCCTGGTACCGTGCGCTTTTTGCGCATTTCTGGCGAACCCTTTAGTGAGAGCGGCGAGAATGGCGAATTTAGCGGTTACCGCGGCGTCAGTCGCGACGTCACGCACGATGTCAAAACTGCCCATGCGCTGGAACGCCTTGCCACCCGCGACATCCTGACCGAACTGCCGAACCGTGCGCTGCTGCAGACCTATCTGAAGCAGCGACTGCATGCGCAGCATGCGGAAACGGGGCAGGCGGTGTTATTTATCGATCTCGATAATTTCAAGGAAGTGAACGATTCACTCGGTCATGCAGCCGGCGATATGTTGTTGAAGGAAATCGCTGGCCGGCTGCGCCGCTGCATTCGTCCTGACGATACGGTGGCACGCTTGGGTGGCGATGAATTCGTGGTGCTGGCGGAGTGCCGCAGTGACGGTATTTCGGCAGGCGCGCTTGCGGAAAAATTGTGCAGGATGCTTGATCAGCCGGTATCGATCGAAGGGCACGAAGTCCGGGCGGGGGCGTCGATCGGCATCAGCCTGTTCCCGCAAGATGGCGAAAGCAGTGAAGTCCTGCTGCAAAATGCCGATACAGCGCTGTATCGTGCCAAGGCTGCCGGCGGCAACACCTTCCGTTTCTATACGGCCGAGATGGGCGCGGCCTCTCGTTCGCGCATGTTGCTTCAGGGGGCGCTGCAGCACGCGCTGGAACGCAATGAGTTCATGGTGCACTATCAACCGCGCGTCGCTCTGAAGACAATGAAAATCGTCGGCGTCGAGGCCTTGCTGCGTTGGACCCATCCAGAATTGGGTTCGGTATCGCCGACGGCTTTTATTCCGCTTGCCGAGGAGAGCGGCCTGATCGACGAAATTACCGACTGGGTGCTGCAACGTGCGACCGCCCAGGCCCAGGCGTGGTCGGAGCAATTCGATATTCCGTTGCGGATCTCCGTTAACCTGTCGGCACGTCAGCTGCGCAACAAGAAAATCGTGAGTTCCGTGGTGTACGCGCTGTGCACCAGCGGCTTGCACCCAAGCCAGCTCGAACTGGAACTCACCGAGACCGCACTGATGGAGGACACCGAGGTCGCTGCCGGCGTACTCAAGGACTTGAAAGGCTTGGGACTGCGGCTCTCGGTGGACGACTTTGGCACCGGCTATTCATCGCTGGCTTATCTACGACGATTTCCGCTCGACAGCCTCAAGCTGGATCGCTCCTTCCTGATGGAGAATCATGCGGATGAAGTCAGTCCCTGGAAGCTGGCGAAGGCAGTGATCAACCTTGCGCACACGCTGGATTTGTCAGTCGTGGCGGAAGGCGTCGAAAGTGCCGAGCACATGGCGTTTCTGCGCACCACCGCGTGCGACGAGATTCAGGGATCCTGCATCAGCGTGCCGTTGTCGGCAACCGATCTGGAAAAGTTGTTGCATGACGCCGGCGTTGTGACGGTTTAGCCGAAAAACCAATAGCACACCAGAATCGACGCTAGTACACCTGCTGCATCCGCTACCAACGCACAGCCGACCGCATGGCGCGCGCGCTGGATGCCGACTGCGCCAAAATACACCGCCAGCACATAGAACGTCGTCTCGGTGCTGCCTTGGACAGTGGCCGCGACCAGTGCCGGAAAGCTATCAACGCCACTCGACTTCATCAGTTCGATCAGCATTGCACGTGCCGCGCTACCCGAGAAAGGCTTGACCAGTGCCGTCGGCAAGGCATCCACGAAACGGGTATCCCATCCAAGCAGATTGACCAGAAAACGCAAGCCGTCCAGCGCAATTTCCAGCGCACCGGATGCGCGCAGCACGCCGACCGCGCACAGCATGGCGACCAAATACGGCAGCAGGCTCTTCGCCACCTCGAATCCTTCCTTTGCCCCTTCGACAAAACTCTCGTAGACCGGCACCCGGCGCAGCGCCCCGAAGAACAGGAAGAGCAGGATCAGACTGAACAACACCAGGTTGCCGAGCAGCGAAGACAGCGCGGCAAGCGCAACCGACGACATCCCCGAGAGCATCGCCATGAAACCACCCAGTAGCAACGCGAAACCGCCTAGCCAGGCCAGCACCACCGGGTCCCATACTTTAAGGCGCTGCATCAGGGCGACTGAGAGGAAGCCGGTGAGCGTGGAAGCGCTGGTGGCGATCAGGATCGGCAAAAACACCAGGCTCGGATCAGCGGCGCCTTGCTGTGCGCGGTACATGAAGATCGATACCGGCAGCAACGTCAGCGACGAGGCATTCAGTACGAGGAACAGAATTTGCGCATTGCTGGCAGTGTCTTTCATTGGATTCAGCTCTTGCAGCGCACGCATCGCTTTAAGGCCGATCGGTGTGGCCGCATTGTCCAGACCGAGACCGTTGGCGGTGAAGTTCAGTGTGATCAGGCCGAGTGCAGGGTGGCCGGCCGGAACTTCGGGCATCAGGCGACGGAAAAGCGGCGACAGCAGACGCGCCAGCGCTTCCACCAATCCGGCTTTTTCGGCAATGCGCAGGAACCCAAGCCACAAAGTGAGTGTGCCAAATAAAAGGATCATCACATCGACGGACAGTTTTGCCATGGCAAACAGGCTTTCGACCATCGCCGGGAAGACCCCGGCGTCGTCACCGATCAGCCAGCGTGCAAAAGCGCTGATTGCAGCGACAAGAAAGAAGCCGAGCCACAGTCCGTTCAGCATAAGATGCTCCTGTGCGTATGTGCAGCGCAGGCGGCGGCGACGTTCGACGGATTGGGGAAGTGGTGGGAAAACATCATGTGGCAGGCAGACAGCAAATTGATACGGAGACGGATGCGTCGGCTCGCACGAGCGACGCCGCACGCGACGAAGCATGTTAACATCGCCCTCATGCCGGCGGCGCATTCCCGCGAAATCTTTTCACATAAAGTATCCAAACGTGGCTGACACCGAAGACCTCCTTTCCGCATTGCCAACCCCGATAATCCTGCTCGATAAACAACGGCTGCAGGCAAATTGCGCACGCATGGCAGAACGCGCGCGCAGCGCCAAAGTCAAACTGCGTCCGCACCTGAAGACGGCGAAATGCGCGGAAGTTGCACGGCTTGCCACGGCCGGCCAGTTCGGTGGCATCACTGTCTCCACGTTGGCCGAGCTCGAGTATTTTTTCAACGCGGGCTTTCGCGACATGACTTATGCGGTCGGCATCGTGCCGGCGAAGCTGGCGACGATCGGGCGCATGATGGAAAAGGGCGCGCGTATTACGGTCGTACTCGATGCGCTGGACACCGTGGCAGAACTTGCGGCGAAAATGGCAACAATGCCGGGCAGGCTGCCTGTACTGATCGAAATCGACTGCGGCGCGCATCGGGCAGGCGTGGCGCCGGATAGCGCGCAATTGCTGTCGCTGGCACAACGGATCGTGGCCGAGCCGAGCCTTGCGATGGAGGGCGTGCTGACGCATGCCGGACATTCGTATCATGCCGCCGACGATGACGCACGGCGCGCCATCGCCGTCGCCGAACGCGATGCGGCGGTGTTGGCAGCGCAACGGATTCGCGCAGCGGGGCTGGAATGCCCAACCGTCAGTATCGGGTCGACACCCACCGCGCTGACTGACATTGCGCTCGACGGCGTGACCGAGATACGTCCCGGCGTCTATGTTTTCTTCGACTTGTCGCAGGCGAAGCTTGGTGTATGCGCGATCAATGACATCGCGGTCAGCGTACTGGCAACCGTGGTCGGCCATCATCATGCTGCCGGCCACTTGCTGATCGATGCCGGGGCGCTGGCTCTTTCTAAGGACGTCAGCGCCAATGAATTCGACCAGCACATCGGTTACGGCCTAGCCTGTGATATAGCGGGCGTACCGGTTCCCGGGCTGTACGTATCGGATGTCCACCAGGAACACGGCTTCGTCAAAAGCAGCGACGGCGTGCCGCCGTTCGAGCGGTTCCCGGTAGGTTCGCGCCTGCGCATACTGCCGAATCACGCCTGTATGACAGTGGCTCCGTATGACGACTATCACGTCATCGAGTCAGGGACGGGGATCACTCGCTGGAGCAAGACTCATGGATGGTAAACGCATCCTGGTCATTGAAGACGATCCCGCCAACTTGCGGCTGATGCTTCTGCTGCTAAAAAATTCCGGCCATAACGTGACAGGCGCGGCAACTGGGGTCGCGGGGATCGAGGCAGCCCAACGCGAACGACCCGACCTGATTCTTTGCGACGGCTATATGCCGGAACTGGACGGCTTTGGCGTGGTGCAGTTCGTGCGTAACGATCCTGCCTTGCGCAGCGTCCCGGTCGTTGCGGTTACCGGACTGGCACGTTCGGAACAGCGCGAACGGCTGATCGCAGCCGGATTCAACGGCTGCATTGCCAAGCCTTTCGATATCAAGACGTTCGCCGGTGAAGTGGCGAACTATTTTCTTTGATCACTGCGTCAGTTTCAGCCGCTTGCCTTCGCGCACCATGCGTTCGAAATGCTCGGCGGCCACAGGTGGACTGAACAGGTAGCCCTGCAACTGGTCGCAACCGAGGTCGCGCAGGAAGGCCATTTGCTCCAGCGTTTCCACGCCTTCGGCGACGATCTCTTGCCGCAGTTGCTGGCCCATGGTGACGATTGCGCGCGCAATGGCGCAATCGTTCTCTTCGTGCGGCAGGCCGATGACGAAAGCGCGGTCGATCTTCAGTGTACTGATCGGGAAGCGCTTCAGGTAGGCCAGACTGGAATAGCCGGTGCCGAAATCGTCCAGTGCAAGCGCCAGGCCGCGCGCCGCCAATTCATTCATGATCGGGATGACGGTTTCCGGTCCGCGCACGAGCAGCGTTTCGGTGATTTCCAGCTTAATGCGGTCGGCGCTGACGTTGTGCCGTTCAAGCACGGCTTGAATATGGTCCGGCAGCTGGCGATCGAACTGGCGCGAGGACAGGTTGACTGCGATCGGCGGCACATCCATATGTTCGTCCTGCCATTGCCGGATTTGGCGGCAGGCTTCGTCCAGCACCCAGGTGCCGAGTTCGAGAATCAGGCCGGTTTCCTCCGCCACCGGAATGAACACGGCGGGCGAGATCATGCCGCGCTGCGGATGGTGCCAGCGCAGGAGCGCTTCGGCGCCGACGATACGGCCACTGCGCAGGCTGACCTTGGGCTGGTAATGCAATTGCAGCTGGCCGCTGCCAAGCGCACGCCGCAACTCGCTTTCAAACCAGAGATGCTCCTTGGCGCGCTGGTTCATTTCCGGACTGTAGAACATGTAACCGGTTTCGCCGTTCTGCTGCACGCGCGTCCGTGCAGCATCGGCGAAGCGCACCAATGCGGCGGTGTCCATGCCGTCTTCCGGGTAGACCGAAATACCGATGCTGGCGCCGATGCGCAGGTCATGATTGTCGATCTGTATCGGTGCATCCAGCGAAGCCAGCAACTTTTGCGCGACGATGCCCGCGTGCTCGCGCTTCTGCAGGTCGAGCAGCGCGATCGCAAACTTGTCGCCGTCGATACGCGCCAGCACATCGCCGTCGCGCAGTACTTGCCGAAATCGCGTACTGACTTCACACAGCAGCGCGTCGCCGACTTCCTGTCCTAGCGTGTCGTAGATCGAAATGAAGCGGCGCAACTCGACCACCAGCAGCGCGCCGTGGCCTTTGCTGCGCCGGGCCGAGGTAAGTGCCTGGCCGACCAGTTGGTTCAGCAGTGCGCGGTTGGGCAGGCCGGTGAGCGTGTCGTAATTAGCCAGCCGCTGCATGCGCGCTTCGGCTTCCTTGAACACGCTGATGTCGGAAAAAATGGAAAACGCGTGCGTGGTGTCGCCCTTGTCATTGCGTACCACGCTGATCGTGACTGATTGCGGAAAGATTTCGCCGTTCTTGCGCTTGCCGAAGATTTCACCTTGCCACGGGCCGGAGCCTTTCATCGCGCCGCGTACCTGTGCACGGAAATCGGCGTTGTGCTTGCCTGAGCGCAGCAAGTCCGGCGTCTGGCCGATTGCTTCGGCAGCGGAATAGCCTGTGATACGGGAGAAAGCCGTGTTGACCGACACGATGCGTTCGTCGGCATCGGTGATCAGGATGCCTTGGTCGCTGTCTTCGATGATGCGCGCGTGAAGGCGCAACTTGTCCTCATCGGACAGCCGCTCGGTAATTTCCGACATCTTCGCGATCATGCCGGTCGGATTGCCGGACTCGTCGCTCGTCATCGACAGCGCCAGGCTGGCCCAGAACACTTCACCGGATTTCTTGCGGCGCCGGACTTCCATGAGCGAGGTGCCGACCTCCAGAAACAGTTCCGCGACTTCATCATTGTCGTCCGCGTACAGGAACAGCACGTGTTGGCCGATTGCTTCTTCCTGGGTATAGCCAAACAGTCGCTCGGCACCGTCGTTCCATCCGGTGACATAGCCAGCCTGATCCATCGTGATGACGGGTTCCGGGCGCTGCGCGGATTTCGGCGGCGTTAACGCCTGCGATTCCTGCAATTCCTGCAATTCTTTCAGTGCCGCTTCCAGTGTGCTCAAGGCTTGCAATTGTGCGGCGCCGTCCAGCCCGCGCGCCTCGCGGCAAAGCGTAAGGCAGCGATCGATCGCGCTGTCAGGCATGTGCGCCTCCGGTACTTTCACGCACGACGTCCAGCATCCAGCCATAGGCTTGGAGTGTGATCAGATTGAATTCTTCATAGGCAAGGGGCAGAGCGTCAAGCGCTGTGGCGAGGGCCGGCAGATCGCGGCGTTCGCCGGTTTCAACCAGTGCCAGCAAGCGGCCGACATCGCCCTCATGCTCCAGCAACGCCGCCGACAAGGCGTCGCTGATTTTCAGCGGACGCAACACCTCTGCCAACGGCATGCCGAACAACACGCCGAGCAGTGAAAACATGCCGGCCATGAACGCCGAGTCCTGGCCGGACTTGTCCAGCCCGGTCGCTTTGGCCAGCAATTCCATGGTCCGTGCACGCGATGCAACGCGCGCGAGCAGCATGGCGGAGCGCTCATCGCCGGCTCGCGAAGAGAACAGCATGAGATTGAGCCAGCGCCGCAATTGCGCGCGGCCGAGGATCAGAATCGCTTGCGAAAAGCTGGTGATCTGACGGCTCATGCCCATGCCGAGTGAATTTACCAGCCGCAGCAAATGGTAGGACAGCGCCGGATCGCGCCGCAGCACGGCTTCGATTTCGTGAGTATCGGCATCGGCGGACACCAGTTGCACCAGTTGCAGCGCTAGCGTGCGCGATGCTGCCTGGCTTCCGGTCGCCTTGGCCGGCGGCGCCAGATACCAGTCACCGGCAATCCATTTACTCTGCGGCGGCATTTCCTGCTCCGCCAGTTGCTCGGTGCGATACACCGCGACGGCATCGATCAGCTCGCAATGGGCGGCTTGAAGCGCGGCGGCGATCGGCTGCGGCAGACCGTTCGCAATGACGACAGAGGGAAAACGCGTGCTCAGGGACAGAAAATCGGGATGCTGCAGGAGGCCTAGAAGTCCGTCCGGTTTGCCATTTTCTATTCCCAGCATGACGGCGGACGGGTTGCGCTTGCGGTCGGCCAGCAGCTCAATGGAAAAAAGCGGGGCGGGAGTCAGTGTGCTCATCGGGACTTCTGATGTTGTGCGTGGACAAAAATGAATACTACTCTGAATGCCGCAGATTGTTGATAATCGGCAATTGTTTGCATCCAAAGCGTTGGGAAGAACTTCTTTATTGGCAAAGTATTGTGGATTTCGTGTCGATCCTGCCTATTTCGGCGTTAATCAGATTTCCTTGATGGTCGTCAAACCGAAAAAATAACCATGCCACCTACAATGTTTCCACACCGAAACGTTGTTCTGTGGAAATGTTGGTGGCTTAAGTCGAAATACCGACCGGTACGACGACAGCGCCTGCCAGCACGCGCCATCTGACAACGACGGTAATAAAAATAATAAGCGACGAATTATTTTATTGACCGCGAGGAGACCATCATGCCCGGCATGAAGCATTTGCAATCCATGAGTATCGCGAAGAAGCTGTCGATACTCACTATCAGCGCCATCCTTGGCATCCTTGCCTTAACCGCGACTTTTCTGGCCTCCGAACGCAAACTGATCCTGCAAGAACGCCAAGCGAGCGTCCGGCAGGCGGTTGAAACAGCGCACGGTTTTCTTGGCCACTATGAAGAGATGGCCAAAAAAGGGGTGATGACCGAAGAGGACGCCAAAAAGGCTGCCCTGTACGCGGTGCGCAGTCTGCGTTATGGCGGCAATGAATATTTCTGGATTAATGACATGCAGCCGCGCATGGTCATGCATCCGATCAAACCCGATCTCGAGGGCAAGGATCTTTCTGATAACAAGGACCCGACCGGCAAGAAGCTGTTCGTCGAATTCGTCGACATGGTGAAGGGCAACGGCGCCGGATTTGTGTTCTACATGTGGCCCAAACCAGGCAGCGAGACCGCCGTGCAGAAGGTCTCCTACGTCAAGGGTTTCTCGCCTTGGGGATGGGTCATTGGTTCCGGCGTGTATATCGATACAGTCCATGCGACCATTTTTAACCGCCTGATCGGATTTTCTGCCGGGGCATTGGTTCTCGCCGCTATTCTGCTGACGATCTGCGTTGTCATCGGGCGCGGCCTGCTCAAGCAGTTGGGCGCTGAACCGGAATATACCGCCGACATCGCGCGGCGTATTGCTGCTGGTGACCTCGCCGTCGACGTCCGCATCAAGGACGGAGACCAGTCCAGCCTGCTGTATACGATCAATGTCATGCGCGACAGCATCGCGTCGATTGTCGGCCGGGTTCGGGGCGGTGCCGATTCCATTGTCACTGCGTCGGGCGACATCGCCAGCGGTAACATTGATCTGTCATCGCGCACCGAACAGCAGGCAGGCGCGCTGCAACAGACCGCCTCGTCAATGGAAGAACTGACTTCGACCGTGAAGCAGAATGCCGACAATGCGCAGCAGGCCAACCATTTGGTGCTGTCGGCATCCGACCTGGCGCTCAAAGGCGGCCAGGTGGTCAGTCAGGTGGTCGATACCATGGGTTCGATCAAGGATAGCTCCCGCAAGATCGTCGACATCATCGGGGTGATCGATGGCATCGCCTTCCAGACCAACATCCTGGCGTTGAATGCGGCAGTCGAAGCGGCTCGCGCCGGTGAACAAGGCAGGGGCTTTGCCGTCGTGGCCGCCGAAGTGCGAAACCTTGCCCAGCGCTCGGCCGGTGCAGCAAAGGAAATCAAGGCCCTGATCGGTGACTCGGTGGAAAAAGTGGATGTTGGCAGCAGCCTGGTCGATGCAGCCGGCGCGACCATGAGCGAGATTGTCAGCTCGGTCAAGAAGGTGGCCGACCTGATGGGTGAAATCGCCTCCGCCAGCCACGAGCAGAGCACTGGCATCGAACATGTGAACCAGGCAATCGGACATATGGAGCAGGTGACGCAGCAGAACGCGGCCCTGGTGGAGCAGGCCGCCAATGCTGCCGAAAGCCTGAAGGAAGAAGCGGCAACGCTGGCGCAGGCGGTCAGTGTGTTCAAGCTCGATGGCCGCCATGTCGGGGCAACGGCGCCGGCGGCAGACCTGTCGTCAGCGGCGACGATTGCGCCGCTAGCCAGCGTCACGCCGCTGTTGCGTCAATCACAGCCATCCAAACTGCCAAGCGGCCGTGCGAATGTTCACCGTATTGCCGCTGCCCGCAGTCGCAACGTCGGGTAAAACGGCACGGATGCATTAGCGAAAGGGCACGCACTTTGTCTTGCGAATGGCGGCCTTTCGCGCATTGATCACTTCCCGCAGCGCTGCCGCGAGCATTTCCTGGCGGCGCCAGGCGGGGATCATGTGGGAGGTCAGGCTATAGGCGCGCACGGTTCTTTCAAGATTGCGAAGGGCGCGCAATTCTTCGCTATGTTGCTCGTCAAGCATCATGATTGTTCTCTGTAAGCTGAATCGGTAAGTCCTAGACCCGTATTCCTGCAAATTTGTTCCCTACAGGCAAAACTCTGTGTAGTTGCACTGCAGCATGGACGTGCATTGCCTGTTGTACCGACCGGACCATTCAGAAAAGTAACTTCTAGTAGAAACCCTCTACAAATCGTTGCAGCAAGCCTTGTCAGGCTGTTTATAATTCGTTGCGCTACGGAAACTTCCGCGGCGTTTCAGATTGTCGATGCACGCTGCCACACAAACGGCTTATTCTCAGGCGTGCTGGATTCCGGACACTAAAAAGGTGCGAATGGAAATTCGGGGAACGTCTTCGCAGTCGAAGTCTTTTTCGCTCAATCTCGGCAGCGAATTGGGACATGCGTTATTCCGCTTCTCCAGCACGCTGGCATTCGCGCTGTATCTCCTGCTGGCCGCTTACGCAGGCCACATCACCGACTTTCGGAATGCGAAAGTCGGCATCCTGGCTTATCTATCATTTGGCGTAATCTGGATTGGCGTCGTCGGCTTTTCCATCCTCACCTTCAAGGTACGGCGCCTGCTTTCGATCGTGCTCGACCAAGCCGTATTTGCATTCGCCTTGTATCACGCTGGCGAAGTGCTGGCGCCGGTGTTGTGGGCGCCGGTCTTGATGGCGATCGGCAACGGCCTGCGCAACGGTCCCGGCTACGCAAAACTTTCCGCCTTCCTTGGCGGTGCGTGCATTGCCGTCGCCTTGTCGCTCTCGCCGTACTGGCATACCGATCGTCTGGTCACCGAAGGCATCGTCCTAGCGATCATCGTGCTTCCTTTGTACACATTGGTACTCTCCGAACAGATTGCTAGTGCCAAGCGCGAGATGCAACTGCGCGCTGCCCGTTTCGAATCAGCATCCCGGACCGACTCGCTGACTGGCATCCTGAATCGTTCCGGCTTCTTCCAGGTGTTGGGCAAAATGATTGAGCAAGTCAATGCCAGCGGCACGCGCAGTGCCGTCATGTTGCTGGACCTCGACGGCTTCAAGGCGGTGAATGACGCGTGCGGCCACGCCGCCGGCGACGAAGTGTTGCGCGAAGTCGCGGCGCGCTTGCGGGATTGCCTGAACATCTCCGACCGGATCGCCCGCATCGGCGGCGATGAATTCGGCATCGTTGTTCCCGGTGTATCGAGCACCAACGATGTCGAACGCGTGGCGCAGGCGCTGATCGATTCGGTGGCACAGATCAGGATTGCCGGTCATCCGGAATTGACTTTGGGCGCCAGCATTGGCATATGCCTGCTTCCAGATGACGATTGTCGCGACGAAATATCCATCATGAAAACGGCGGATCGCCTCATGTACACGGCAAAAAAAGCCGGCAAGAACTGCTTCAGGACCGATGCCTAGAGAGAATTTGGCTGCACCCTGAAAGTAAGATGATTCAACGCAGGATACCGAAAGCGGGCGCTGAATTTTTCAGTGCATTGACGGGTCTGATGCGCATACCGCTCATGGCTCAGCCCCGATATGCCTGCCTTGCAGAACCGTCTTTCCATCATCATTCTCACGTACAACCGTGCCGGGGAATTGCGCACCACGTTGGAGCGCATGCTGGCATTGCCGGAGCCGCCGCCGATACTCGTCGTCGATAACGCATCGACCGATGAGACCCAAAGCCTGGTTACGGAGCGGTTTCCGTCCGTGAAGCTCGTGCCCATGGAGAAAAACATTGGTGCTGCCGCGCGCAATATCGGGGTGCAACTGGTTGACACGCCCTATGTCGCCTTTTGCGATGACGACTCCTGCTGGGCAGAAGGCTCGCTGGAAAAAGCGGTCGCCATTCTCGACGGGCATCCGACGGTTGCCGCAGTTTGCGCGCGCATCCTGCTCGGGCACGAACAACGCGAAGATCCGATGTGCGCACTGATGGCCGCCAGCCCTTTGCCGTCCGAAGGATTGCCGGGGCCGGCATTGCTTGGTTTTGTCGCTTGCGCCGTGGTGTTCAGGCGTGATGCCTACTTGCAGGCGGGCGGCTACGATCCAAAATTTTTCGTCGGCGGCGAAGAAGAATTATTAACGATGGATCTGGTAACCCGCGGCTGGAACGTGGTGTATGTGCCGCAACTGATCGTGCATCACTATCCGTCTCCGCAACGCGATGTGATCGGGCGTCAATACATCGTGATCCGCAATGCCTTGTGGGTCGCGTGGTTGCGTCTGCCTGTGCGCAGTGCGCTACGGGAAACCTGGCGCATATTGCGGTCCGCACGCAGCGCTCGCGCACTAAGAACCGGCCTGTTGAATGCGTTGCGCGAATTGAAATGGGTGCATGCGCGTCGCAAGGTCGCGCCGGCGGAAGTCGTGCGTCTTCACCAGATGCTTCGGGATTAGCGCGTCGTATTACGCGAGCGGAGAATACCGCATGCAATGGCGTCCCAGCCATTCGCCGCCGGCTGGCAACGTGTACGGGGTGATCAGGGCCGGTTCCATGCAAATGAAACGCTGCGCTTCTTCATCGACCATATCAGACAAGGACGCGGCCGGACCCGGATTCCATATGACGGCGTCCGCGAATCCCTGCTGGCTTAATACCAGTGTTTTTACACCATCGCGTACGCGCAGTTCAGTGGGAACGGCAGAATAAATGCGGTCCAGTGTTCCCGTGCAGCGCAACATGTCCTCCTTCTGTTTTTCTGTTGCCTGGGTGGGCGAGGTCTGATCGAGGTAGTGCTTGCCTTGCAGTCCTGCGACTTCGACCGTGCCGATGTCGGCGACCGTGTGATAGGTGTGCAGCGCCGATGAAAAGAGGAAAGGCGACTGTCCGGTGTTACAAATGCGCAAAGAGATGTCCAAGGTGTCTGCATGCACCGCCACGCGCAGCAGGAGGCTGAAGTCGTGCGGCCATGGCGTCGCCAGCGTGTCCGATGAACGCAGTTCAAACTCCGAGAAAGATGCGCTGCCTTCAACGTCGCTGCGCACCAGCCGCCAGTGGCTCACGCGCGCGAAACCGTGGCGCATGCCGGTGCCTCGTTCGCCGAACTGCGGAAAGATAACCGGTACGCCGCCGCGTATTGCTTTGCTGCCGTCCAGTAGCGAGCGACTGCTGCAGAACAACTGTTCTTTCGCGCCGGCCGGAATCCAGGAAACAACATGCGCGCCGAACAGGGTGACGATCGCTTGCGCACCGTCCGCCGCCTTGATACGGATGGCAGGCAACTGGCCGAAGTTGAGTGTTTCCGGATGGTGCATGGACGGGCTCCTGAAGCGTTTCTGTTCGGATTGACGAGAATGTCACCCGTCATTTTCGCAGAATCAGGCATGTTTGATGGCGGCTAAAACCTTGACGTGTGTGGGCAAATAAGGTGCACGTCCCGTGGTCTAAAACACAGTCGGCAAAAGTCCATTTTCTGCAACCGATCCGAATGATGCGCAAAACCTCTGTTCATGACGGGGTTCAACGCCGGGAAAGGAGTCTCCCATGGGCAAACAGGAACCGGATCAAACACGACGGCTTCTTCTCGCCGCAACGACCGGCGTGGGGGGCGTCGGTCTTGTTGCAAGCGCCATTCCATTCATGCAAAGCATGGCGCCAAGCGAGGCGGCCAAGGCTGCCGGCGCGCCGGTCGAGGTCGATTTGAATCGCATCGCACCTGGCACCTTGCTGACTGCCGAATGGCGCGGCAAGCCGATATGGATTGTTCACCGAACCGACGCGATGCTGGCTGCATTGAACACGCACATCCCACTGCTGGCGGATCCACAATCAGGGCAGGCGCAGCAGCCGCCTTACGCGGCCAATCCCGTGCGCGCCATCAAGCCGCCTTACTTTGTCGTGACCGGTATCTGTACCCACCTTGGTTGCGTCCCTGTGTACCGGCCGGAACCTGGCGCTGCCGACCTGGGCGGCGATTGGCCCGGCGGCTTCTACTGTCCGTGCCATGGCTCGAAATTCGACCTGGCAGGGCGGGTATTCAAGAACGTTCCCGCACCGCGCAATCTGGAAATCCCGCCGCACACCTACTTGAGCGATATGCGTCTGCTGATCGGCAGCGACCGCCAGGAAATGTGATGCGGGGAGAAATCATGGAACCTGAGTCGATAGCGTACAAGGGATGCGACATCTTTCCCAAGCCAGGCTGCGGGCGGGACGGACGATGGTATGGCAGTGATGAGATGAAGGCGAGGGATGGTGCCACGGTCAGCACGCGCAGCTATATCTTTCCCGCCTTTTTGTTTTTCGACGCGGCCTGGACTGACAGCGTCGACCATGCCAGGATCAAAAGCGAAAATCTGATCCTGGCCGGGATGCTGTGCGCTTGACCGCTTCGCAACCAGGCTCGTGGCGGAAAAGCAGGTACGCCTTTCCGCCATCGAGCGGCGCTTACTTTTTGACTTCCTTGAAGTCGGCGTCGACAACATCATCGCCGTTCGCCGGTCCGGTGTTTGCAGCGTGGTCTTCAGCCCCTGCTGTTCCCGTATCGGCCGCCTGACGCGACTGGGAATCGGCATACATCGCCTCGCCCATTTTTTGTGAGGCGGTGGACAGCGCAGTCATCCTGGCGTCGATGGCCTCCTTGTCGTTTTCCTTCAAGACGGCTTCCAGATCCTTGATCGCGCTCTCAATCTTTTCCCGCTCGCCGGCGCCAAGCCTGTCGCCGTGTTCCGCCAGTGCTTTCCTGGTCGAATGCACCAATGCATCGCCCTGATTGCGGCTTTCCGTCAAGGCCTTGAGGCGCCGGTCTTCATCCGCGTGGCGTTCGGCGTCCAGCACCATGTTCTTGATTTCGGTCTCGCTCAGACCGGAATTGGCCTTGATCGTGATCCGGTTCTCTTTCCCGGAAGCCTTGTCCCTGGCACTCACATGCAGGATGCCGTTCGCGTCGATATCGAAGGTCACGTCGATCTGCGGCATGCCGCGCGGCGCCGGTGGAATGCCTTCCAGATTGAATTCGCCGAGCAGCTTGTTACCGCTCGCCATTTCGCGTTCGCCCTGATAGACTCTGACGGTAACGGCCGGCTGGTTGTCTTCCGCCGTCGAGAACACCTGGCTGAACTTGGTCGGGATGGTGGTGTTTTTCTCAATCATCTTCGACATCACGCCGCCCAAAGTCTCGATGCCCAGCGACAGTGGTGTCACGTCAAGCAGCAGCACATCCTTGCGCTCGCCTGACAGCACCGAGCCCTGGACCGCTGCGCCGACAGCCACGGCTTCATCCGGGTTGACGTCCTTGCGCGGTTCCTTGCCAAAGAATTCCCTGACTTTTTCTTGCACCTTCGGCATCCGTGTTTGTCCACCCACCAGGATGACATCGTGGATATCGCCCACTTTCACGCCCGCATCCTTGATCGCAATGCGGCAAGGCTCGATAGTTTGCTGAATCAGGTCTTCTACCAGCGACTCCAGCTTGGCACGCGTGACCTTCATGTTCATGTGCACCGGCGTACCATTGGCCATCGCGATGTACGGCTCATTGATCTCTGTTTGGTGGGTCGAAGACAGCTCGATCTTGGCGCGCTCTGCCGCACTCTTGATGCGTTGCAAGGCAATCGGATCCTTGCTCAGATCAATGCCGTTGATTTTCCTGAATTCATCAATGATGTAATTGATCAGGCGCTGGTCGAAATCTTCGCCGCCAAGGAAGGTGTCACCATTGGTCGATAAGACTTCAAACTGCTTCTCCCCGCCGATATCGGCGATTTCAATAATCGAAATATCGAAAGTGCCGCCGCCCAGGTCGTACACTGCAATCTTATGGTCCGCCGACGTGGTTTTATCCAGGCCGAAGGCGAGGGCTGCTGCAGTCGGTTCATTGATGATGCGCTTGACATCCAGACCGGCAATGCGGCCGGCATCCTTGGTTGCCTGGCGCTGCGAATCGTTGAAGTAGGCAGGCACGGTGATCACCGCCTCTGTTACGGCTTCGCCCAGGTAATCTTCAGCCGTTTTTTTCATCTTGCGCAACACTTCGGCCGACACTTGCGGCGGCGCCAGTTTCTTGCCGCGCACTTCGATCCAGGCATCGCCGTTGTCTGCCTTGATGATCTTGTACGGCATCAGGTCGATATCCTTTTGCACTTCCTTTTCGTCGAACTTGCGGCCAATCAAGCGCTTGACCGCATACAAGGTGTTTTTCGAATTGGTGACCGCCTGCCGCTTGGCTGGTGCGCCGACCAGCACTTCGCCGTCGTCCTGATAAGCGACCACTGAAGGCGTTGTGCGCGAGCCTTCGGCGTTTTCAATTACCTTGGGTTGCCCGCCTTCCATGATGGCGACGCAGGAATTGGTTGTACCCAGATCGATACCAATAATCTTTCCCATGATTCTTACCTCCAACGCAATAACGGATTACGGTTTACCTCCAGTCTTCTCTTATATATATGTGAAAAATCGCCTTTCAAGCGTCGGTCGACGTCGGGAATGAAGACAGTTTTTCCTGCCGGATTTTTAAATCGCAAGGTATTTTTTTCGGTTACTTGAGCTGCAATTCATGACCATGGAAAGTCGCGCGACTCCCAGCGCGCACCAGTTTTGTCAATCAGCAGTGCGTCCACCTTGCCCAGGCTTGCAACAAGTTTCATTGCCTTGGCAGAACCCATCACCATCAATGCGGTCGACAAGCCGTCCGCCAATACGGCCGTGGGTGCCACTACGGTCACGCTCGCAAGTTCAGGCGGAGAGTGGCCAGTGCGTGGATCGATAATATGATGCTGTGAAAAATCCTCGGTAAAGCTGCATTCATAATCTCCCGAAGTCGCCACGCTGCGCCCATCCATCCGCAATGCACGCGCCAGCGGTTCGTGTTTGCGTGGGTCCTGGACGCCAAGCAGCCACGGGCGCTGCGCATCCCGCGCGCCGACGGCGCTGTACTCTCCAAGATCCAGCAGCGCATGCTGAATGCCGCCCGCGCGCACGGCGGACATCGCAAGGTCGGTCGCATAACCCTGTGCAATGCCATTCAAGGTGATTGCCATGCCGGGACGGCGCAATTGGACTCTGTGCTCGTCGAATACGAGTTGGCGTGCGTCGGCAAGCATGCGCGCGCTGTCGCGTTGCGCAGTGCCCGGCAATTCGCCTTGCGAAAAAGCGTTTTTATACATTGTCCACAGCGGCTGCACGGTAACGTCGAAGGCGCCGTCGCTCAATGCGGACAGCTCTTGCGCGGCCTTCAATACCGCGCAGAGATGCGGATCGGGCCGATCCAGATTGCCTGTGGCGTTCAGCGTGAAGACCTGGCTCCCTTCACGGTAGATACTCATCAGGGAATCAATCTTTTTTGCCTCGGCGAAGGCATCCTCGATTGCCAGGTTGGCCTGTCGTTCATCACTGTGCAGCAGCTGCACGGAAATACTGGTGCCGAACGCCAGGTCGACACCACGATAGAGACGTTGACCGAAAAGGCTGGGTTCACTCCGGAGCACGGTGCCCGGTGCGGCGTAACTGTCGATGATCTTCCATCCGACAGCGATTGCCGCCGTGCCGAATCCGACGGAGGCGGCCATGAACTTCCTGCGCTTCATTGGACTTCCTTGTGAGCTGCAACATGAACAGGGATCGTGCGTCCCCGTTTTTTCTCAAGCATCAGCGGCGCGCATTGTGCATCGCTGCGATAGATTACGACACAATCCATGCACTGAAAGCAATCGTCGTAACGAATGCGGCCGTCGCGACCGATCGCCTTGTATTGGCAACGATGGCGGCAGGTCTGGCATGGTTTTCCACATTGCGCGCGCCGCGGCAGCCAGGCAAAAAGGCGAACGCGCCCGAGCAGGGCGAGGCTGGCACCCAGCGGGCAAAGATAGCGGCAGAAAAGTTTATAGACGAGCGCGTTGGCAAGCAGCAGCGCGGCAGCATAAGCAACGTAAGGCCATGGGCGCACGAAGTTCAGGGTGATGGCGGTTTTGAATGGTTCAAGCTCCACCATTTTGTCCGAGGCGTCAGAGGAAAAAAAGGCGGCGGCCAGGATGCCGGCGAGAGCGGCGTACTTCATCCATTTCAGCCATGCATCGAGGCCGCTGCCGATGCGGATCTGCGGAATGCGGAGCCGTTCTGCGAACGTCGCAACGCCGTCCTGCAACGCGCCGAACGGACATAGCCAGCCGCAAAACAGTCCCCGACCCCAGAGGAACAAGGACAGCACCACGGCAGCCCACAGGATCACGCTGACCGGATCATAGAGCAGGAATTCAAGGCTGCGCCCCTCGTTCAGCGCCTGTAGCACGCTCGTGATATTGACAATCGATAGCTGTCCCTGTGCATACCAGCCGATGAAAAACAGGGTGAACAGCAAATAGCTGCGCCGAAACCATGTAAAGCGCATTGCATTGGCGGTCAGGCTCTTCTGCTTTCCCATGGCAATGAACAGGGTTCCCACACCGAGCAGGATGACAGCAAGCTCCCGCCAGCGCTGTTTCCAAACGGCGGTCCAGGACTTGTTATCCGGTTCCGCAGGAATCACGAAGCGCTCCGGCAGCCGGTAGTCAAATTTGACAGTCTGGCTGATCCGCTCGGGGTAAATCATGCCCTTGAGTCGTGTGACGTGCAGTGAAAACGCCAGCGGCTGCGCCGGGTCCAGCCCGGCCTGGCCGATGACGCGGAAGACCTTGAGCGTATCGCCGGGGGCCATCAGCTGGCCCGAGACGGAAAAATCAAGATTCATGTCGCGCATTTCCAGCGGCAATCCGCCCTGTGTCAAAGTCAGCCGCTCGGAAATGGTGCCGGGAGTGAAATTGTCCGGGACGATGCCGTATCTGCCGCGCGAGATCACCAGCAGGGCATGATCGCCGGCGTCCAGCCTGTCCCTCAGCCTTGTCCACTGTGACGGACTCAGGAGGTTGCGGCCGATGCCGGGCACAGAGAGGTATGCCGCGTATATTTCGACAAAACGCTCGTCGGGAGAGGCCAGGGCGATCGGATCAAGGCCGCTGCCGGCGGTGCCGTCAAAACGCTTTTCGATCTCTGCATTCTTCAGCAATACGCGTTTGATCAGACCGCTTTTCTGCATTGCCTCGATGTCGAGCGGCTCGAACACATCTTCGCGAATGCGGGCAATGCGGTCGGGGTCGCGCTGCGCGGAAAATCCCAGCTTGCTGCGCGCCACCTTGAGCGCCGACGATAATATGCTTTGGTTGTGAATGCGCACCGACGCGGTCGCCTTCGATACGCCATCGATATGCGCATTGCCGCCATCACGTGTCCCGCGCTGGGCGGAGCCGGTATCGATCGATATAGTGCGGGTCAATGACAGGCCGCGATACTGTCCGACAAAATTGAATAGTGGCGCTTCACCAAGTCCATCCAGAAATACCGGCTCGTGATGCGAAATCACCTGGACGTCGAGAAAAGTACCCTTTGGATCGAGCGCCACCAGAAGGTTCATCGGAACACCGGAAAAGCCCGGCACCGGCGCAAAGTCGATCGATTCAAAGAGATAGCCGACCAGCTCGTTGGCGGTCGCGTTTTGCTTGAATACCGGCCATACCGGCAAGGCGGCATCTCTGAGGCCGACGATGTACGGCGACGGAAATCTCTTGATCAATGCGTCATGCGTAAGGACGCCTGCGCACGCTGTGCGCGTGCCGGCAAGCAGAAAAAGCAGCCCCATTGCGAAAGCACATGCGATCCTCTTCATGGATGGACGAGGGCATGGGCCAGCGTGGGCGCGTCTGCAAAGGTCATAGGGGACTCACAGTCAAGCGGATAATTTGACTGGGGTGAGGCAATTGCCATGCCATCGTCCCATAACGGTTTCCGGCCTGATGGCATGCCTCGCATTGTTGCAATGTGCAACAGTGCCCCAGGAAGGAACGCATCGCTGCATTTTCGAACTAGCGGGGCAACGTTGGCGCCATGCGTCAATCACGTTGCCATGGCCGAGCAAGGAATTCTGACTTCAAGATTTTCTTGCATAAACAATGGCGAAATTCTTTTCGCAAGTCAGTTCGCTTGCAGGCCAAGTGCGCGGAATTTCGGACGTGCGCAGGTATCTACAGAGGGAGTCGTTTTGGATTAATGGAAACCCAATGAAAATCCCTGGTTTGGTCGCAATGCTTGCGGCGGCGATGCTTGGCGGACTTGCCTTGATTTTCCTTGTCATGTAGCGCCATCGCCGGCTCTATGCGGATGAGCGGGGGCGACAGCGCCATAAAGGATAAGCAACAGCGTTCAGTCCGGGTCCGCGTGCGGACGATGGACGGACTGAGGCAGAGCGTGCAAGTCAACGCGCTCGCTGTGTGCCCGGTTACATCACAAGGCAGGGTGCAATGACTGACGTGATCATTATCGGTGGAGGACTGGCAGGCATCGCGTGCGGCGTGGCCTTGGCCGACAGCGGTTTGCAGGTGGTTCTCATCGAGCGCGATCCATTTCGCGTGTTGAATTCTTATGAACCCAGTCCTTACATTTCATGCTATCTCTGGTTTGACCGCAAAATCGATGCCAATCGTTTTGTATCGCACCTGTGGTCGCCGACGCGGCTTAACTATGATTTCTATGATCTCTCCAGAATTCGTAGCGGCTGGGCACACCGCCCGTCGGTCGTCGCACGCAATATCATCTATAGCCATCGCGCCCACGCGCTGAGCGACGACGACATCATCCGGACAACGGTTCAGGAGATTTCGGAATTCGCGCCCGCTGCGGCATCTGCTTGCATCAAGCATGGCCGGTATTGTCCGGCGTGCCACTGTGGCACGCCGAAATTTCGCGGGGCAACCGTGCCATGCATGACCTTATTGAGGCGGATACATGCGGAGCCAGACGCTGCCGTTGATTCCGCCGCCGGTCACCGGTGTCTGGGTGTTGACGGTAATCGACTGGCCGATCAGATCTTTCAGCGGTACTGCCGGGAAGCCGGGCGACGCTACGGCGGCGGGTCGGACGAACTTGTCGACCGATGAAAGCGTAACGTGCATCGCGAAATGACCGGCGATAGTTTGCAGGGCAGTCAATTTGGCGCCAGCCCTGGAAAAGCCGGTTTCCAGATCCATGAACAATATCGTGCTGCTGGTATCACCGTGGCCGTCGGGAATCTGCGATAGCGGCAACAGGCGAACCGTTCCGGCCGGTGCGGGAATGCTCTCACGTACTTCGACGCCGGCAGCGTTGCGGCCATAGACATGAATCTGCGCCGCATCCCTGACCCGGACGGAGCTCAGCAGGCCAGTTTGATCCGTCGCCATTTCAACATTGTCAATGACGAATCGCATGATTTCCGGAACGCCGCTACCCATGCCGGGAGAATCGGCCTGTTCGGTCAGGTCAAACGCAATGCGGCCGACCACCGTCTGGTTGCCGACTTGCTGGCCTGGAACGGACGGCTGCAAATGGGTGCCGATCCGGATGCCGAAAGCGGCAATCGGCGCCGCTGGCGCGACTGCGGGAGGCTGGATCGCGCAGGTGCCGTCAACAGCGATGGTGCATCCGGATGCAGTCGCTTCTGCCGCCAGGTTTGGCAGATTGGCGACCGGGCTGCCGGACGCCACATCAATCATGCCGGTCGGACTTTCAAAGGTGCTCAGCGTGATCGGCATATACAGGATGCGGTTGGTTCTCAGGTACACGATCTGGTTGCTCACCATTTCCATCTGGCCGTTGAGTTTCTGATCGGCTGTAGCTGCCGTGCCCGAGTCGGTAGGTGCGGGTGTAGTGCCGGTATTCGTGGCGGGCGTGGTGCTTCCGGTGCTGCCCGATGGGGCGGCCGGTGTCGTGCTCGTTGGCGGGGGCGTCGTGCTTACGGGTGTTGGGCTCGCCGGCGTAGTGTCTGCGCCCGTCGCCGCATTGGATGCTGCAGTCGGCACAGCATCATTGCCGCCACCGCCGCACGCGGCGACGATTGCAGATGCGACGATCAGCGACAGCATTTTCTTTGTCTTTTGCATGGTATTCAATCTCCTTTGATCGGGTGGCGAAATACGCCAGGAAGCCGTTCGCTTCCTGCTGCTGGTGCAGCGGGGGCAAGTCATGATTAGAGATACTGCCGATACGATGCTGCGTCAGCTTTGTGGACGCGCAAATAGGGGCATGCATTGCGACGCATGGTCGATATATGTCAAATCAGGATGGGGTTGCGGTCGTCTTTGATGCAGCGAGAGCACGCAGTTGATGACCCAGTCGTGCCACAAAACGGATTCCGATTATCAGCATTGCGTTGCAGTGATAATCTCCTGAACGCACTAACCGATGCCTCAGGCGCAGGTTTTCGCGATGCCGTGTAAACTGTTCGATTAAGACCGCTCAGGAGCAAGGTGTTGAATTCGGCGGTCTTGGCGGCTGAGAAGTGCAAGCGTTATCGCAAGGATGGGTTTCAACATGCTGTTCACTATTTGCGGCGGCAAGCGCTAGTGCAGCGAATGTGGGTCGACATCAAACCAAAGGAGAACACGATGCATAGCAAGATGCGGAAGACAGGGCTATTTGCAGGTTGCCTGATGTTGTTAGCGGGCTGCGCAAACATGGAGCAGCCACGTCCGAATCCCGGGGAAATGACGTTTTTTGTGACTAGTACAGGACCCGGCAAAGGCGCCGACCTGGGCGGCCTTGAAGGCGCAGATCGGCACTGTCAATCGTTAGCGACGGCGGCCGGCGCAGGAAAGCGCACCTGGCATGCTTACCTGAGTACGCAGGCATCCGGAGGACTGAGCGATCCCAAGTTTGTCAATGCGCGCGATCGAATTGGCGCCGGCCCGTGGCAAAACATCATGGGCGCGGTCATTGCGAAGAATGTCGACGAACTGCATTCCACTGCCAACAACGTCACGAAGCAGACAGCCTTGAACGAGAAGGGCGAAGTCGTGAACGGCCGCACGGAAAAACCCAACAAGCACGATATCCTGACGGGGACACGTCCCGACGGTACCGCGTTTCCGGGAGCGCCTTTTCCCGATATGACCTGCGGTAACTGGACCAAGAGTGGAACCGAAGGTTCTGCGATGCTGGGGCATCATGACCGCGCCGGCCCCATCGACTCTCCCTGGGCCACTTCCTGGAATTCCTCCCATCCTACGCGTGGCTGCGATCCGGACGGCCTACGCAGCACAGGTGGCGAGGGACTGCTTTACTGCTTCGCGGTGAAATAGCTATTTCGGCGTCTGCATTTCAGTCTGTACTTCATGCTCGAAGCCGGGAACACAATCGATCGACATCGATCTCGTTCCCGGACCACCGAGCGGATTAAAGTCATGCCGCATGCTGTAATGGCGCATACCGCGTCGCGATCCGGGTAATCGCCTGCTGCGCTTGCGACACCGTCTGCGCTGCCGTTTCGCGCAATTGAAGGTATTCCGTTTTCGTCATCGTCTTCTTGCGCAATGCCTGCTCCGCTCGCTCGAAGACGTCACCCTGCACCATGCGCAGTGCGCTGCGGTGTTTCTCAGCCTCGCTCAGGATGCGTTCATACGACAGCGCAGAGTTGACTGGCGACTCCGCCAGTTGCTTGGCGACATACGCGAATGACCGGACAGTCAAGTCGGTCCCGAATCTTGTTTGACTATTCATAATTCCTCCCGAAGAAACCACTTGCTACAGGGCGTATAACGATCCTTCCGCGGATTCGGTCGACACGCTCACAATTACTTACAAATTATTGTTGTCGTGCAAGGTGTACGCCTGCAATGGTTTTCGGTGCCTTGAAATGTCTTCTTGACAGGCGCTTTAACGTCTCCTATTTTTAACCATCAAGTTAATTAAGTTGGTGGTGTATCAAAGTGCAAGATAAGCTCAGTCAGACTTTTGCAGCGCTCGCAGACCCGACCAGGCGGGCCATGCTGGCGCAGCTTTCCAAGGGTGATGCCAATGTTTCCGATCTGGCGAAGCCTTTTTTGAAGGAAATGAGCCTGCCCGCGATAACAAAGCACATTCAAGTGCTGGAGAAGGCAGGGCTCGTTACCAAAACGCGTCAAGCCCAATGGCGTCCCTGCAAGTTGAATGGGGATGCACTCAAGGATGCGGCGGACTGGATGGAGCAGTACCGGATGTTTTGGGAGGAGAGTTTCGATCGCCTCGACGCTTACCTGAAAACCGTCACTGCGGAGGCGAAAGCGAAAGGAAAGAAAAATGACCGTAAAAAATAACGCCAGCGAAATCAACATCACTCGTCTCTATGATGCGCCCGTACAGGCAGTATGGGACGCCTGGACAGACCCGGAACAAGTCGCGCAATGGTGGGGGCCGCGGGGTTTTACCCTCACGACACACAGCAAGGACCTGAAGCCGGGAGGCGTTTGGCACTACACCATGCACGGACCGGACGGCGTCGACTATCCCAACAAGACGCAGTATTTCGAAGTCGTCACCCGTTCGAGGTTAGTGTACGACCACGGTGGCAATGATGATCGTCCCCCACTTTTTCGCGTGACGGTCCTGTTTGCCGAAGTCGACGGCAAGACCAGGATGGACATGAGCATGCGTCTGTCTACACCGAAAGCCGCCGAAGAGATGCGCAAATTCATCAAGCACGCGGGCGGAGATGCCACTTGGGATCGCCTGTCGGAATATCTTGGGAAGGCATCGTCCGGCAAGGAAAAGTTTGTTATCACCCGCAGCTTCGATGCACCGATTGAATTGTTGTTCAGCATGTGGACCGATCCCAGGCATTTCTCTCAGTGGTTGCCGCCTACCGGATTTGAAATGCACTTCATCCGATCCGATATTCGGGAGGGTGGTAGTACGTTTTATCGCATGAGCAATGGCGAAGTCACAATGTATGGACGCGCGCACTACCTGAAGATGATCAAGCCCGTCGGCCTCGTCTACACCCAGCAGTTCTGCGACGAAAACGAAACGCTCACACGCCACCCCATGGCACCCACATGGCCCGAAGCGCTGCTGACAAGCGTCGTCTTGGCAGCCGAAGGCCCGGACAGGACGCGCGTAACCGTGACCTGGGAACCGTATGGTGCCACGACCCCGGAAGAGCTTGCGGCATTCATCGAAATGAAAGGCAGCATGACGCAAGGCTGGACCGGATCGTTCGACAAGCTGGAGGCGCGCTTGGCGAATAGATAAAAGGGCGGTGCGAAGGAATGGCTGTTCTTTTCGCACCTGATTGCCGCGAGGCGCCCGAGCGAACCGTGCACGGAAAACATTGCTTGAAGGTAGCATTTGCTTACAGCTGAAACATCTTCACGTGATCCTGTATGGAGGATCCGAACGTAAGATTCTCCCGTCAATAACTAATTGATACCAGCCTTTGGGAGAACACTATGAACCGTACCAAGATCGCACGTCCTGCCTTCGTTTTGAGCGCGCTTGCCACAGCGCTTATGTCGACCGGCATTGCATTCGCACAGACAGTGTCCACGACGGACACCACAGCAACGACGACCACTGCAACATCGACTCCAGTTTCGACGACCAGCACAACGACCACGCCGTCAGCGACCACGACATCGACAACGGCAACCACGACCACGACCACGGACACGACGACTGCGACGCCGGTCGTCACTACCACGGCGACGCCTACGGCAACGACAACACCGACGCCGACAACGACGACGACCACGACCACCACCACAACGACCGCCGCAAGAAAAGGCGCAACCGTCTACAAGGCCGGTGCCACGCTGCCGTCCGGCGTGACCGCGAAGACCCATGGCGCCACCGTTGTGTTGCCGGAATCAGCCCAGGCGGGACAGGCGCGTGCCGCCGAGAACCGCGCGGCCGCAGTGGAGAAACGCGAAGCAATTGCCGCTTTCAAGCTGGAAAAACCCGCCAAGGTCGACAAAGTGGAAAAGATCGACAAGGTAGAGAAAGTTGAAAAAGTGGAAAAAGTAGAGAAGGTGGAGAAAGTGGAAAAGGTCGCTAAGGTTGAGAAAATCGAGCGGCCGGAGAAAGTCGAAAAGACTCGCCGCAATTAACTCCTGACAAGCCGGGCAACAAGCGTTGCCCGGTTTTTTATTGGCACAACGATTGATATTGAAATGAAAAAACTGACTCTCCTTGCGGCTGCATTGCTGTCGCAGGCCGCGCTCGCCGATGGCAATTTCACCGTGAAGACGGGATATGACTACACCTCCGGCAAGTACGGCACCAACACGCGCACCGAGATCACGGCGATCCCGTTCATCGGCAGCTATGAGACCGGCAACTGGACGTTCAAGGCGTCCGTTCCCTATGTACGCATTACCGGCGCGGATAACGTGGTCGCCGGCATTGGCGCGGTGCGCCAGACGTCGACGGTCGTGCGCACGGACACGGGCATGGGTGACCTCACGACGGCCGCTACTTATGCATTTATGATCGACCCGAAGGCGCAGTTCGGCGTTGATGTGACCGCCAAAATCAAGTTCGGCACCGCCAACAGCGACCGCGGTCTTGGTACTGGCGAAAACGATTACTGGGTCATGGTCGACCCGTACAGAAAAATCGATAACATGACCTGGTTCGGCGGCCTCGGCTACGGCGTACTGGGATCGTCCGATACATTGAAGCTCAAGAATGTCGTCAGCGCCAATGCAGGCATGTCGTACAAGCTGGACCAGCAGGCGAGCGTCGGTGCGATGCTGGACTATCGTAGCAAGTCAACTGACACCGGCTTCGTGCAGCGCGAACTCACGGCCTTCTACTCGCGCAAGCTTGGCGGCGGGTATAAATTGCAGGCCTATGCGACCAAAGGTTTTTCGGACGGCAGCCCGGATTGGGGCGGTGGCGCGAACGTCGCCTATAACTTCTAATGATGACCGGCGTCGCTTGACGCTACGTGGTGCGCGCTGCGCACCATTTCATCTCCAAATACGCTGCGCAAGGATTCACGTGGCCAGGTCCTTGAGCCGGTGTGCAGAGCGCCAGCTTCGTCTGCTGCGCGAAGCGGTCTGCTTGTCGGATGTGAAGTCGGCCGGCTATTCCGTGAGCGGATAAGCAAATGCCAGTGGCAGTCAGGTGGCCGTCGCTGACGGCGTTGTCTCAGCTTCTCATCAAATGATGCTTGCAAGCCGCCATGCACGACAGCGCATTACCGGATATTTAAGATGTTGTAGCTTTTTCCGTGCAGGCGCAGGGTATGCCGGTACATTGAAACCGACGCGGCTTTGACATGCAGAACCGACCGCGTAGTGAGATCAATGACTTCGACGGTGTCCGTCGTCGGCAGCCTGATATCTGTTGCCGGGAAAGCTTTTCCCAGCTCCATCACGGTAAACGTGCGATTGATGTTCTTCATGTGGATACTCCTCATTGCCTGTTGCACTATTAGCGCATGACACGTTTCCCGTAGCCATGCAGAATATGTATCTGATGTAACAGGGCGTTACCAACCAGAATGATTCGTTTGCATGTTGAACACCTTCCAGTTGAAAAGGTCATGAAACAGCACTTTTAAAGCAGTGTCTTTGTGAAGTAGTGTTTTGATTCGATAATCATGTCGACGAAACTTATTACAAGATCGTGAACAGTATTTCGCCGGGGACTATGGAAACATTTCAAACATTCGAGAGCGCCTTGCTCAATGGCGCGGGGCTAAACCGGCAAGCTGTCTTTAATATCGACAGCCTTCCCATGGATATCGCCGCCTGCGTACAGCTGCATTGCGGCCCTGACCATGCCTACCGCCAGCTGATTTTGATCGGCCACGCGGGAAGACAACTCTGGGAATCGGTGACGCATTCCGGTATCGCTTCAGAGGATCCCATCGACGACTTCACCATCCAGACAGTAAGTCATTGGTTCGCGCAGTGCCATCCGCAAAATACTTGTGAAATCCTCTACCCGGGAATGCAGGCAATCGGTTTGCAGCGCCTCGGGCAGCTGGCGGGATGGCATCACCCCACGCCATTCATGGTAGGCATCGATCAGGAGTGGGGCACCTGGTTTGCGTATCGGGCGGTACTGCTGGCGGATACTCGTTTTAAGCCCAGCACGCCAGTTGAAACCATGCATCCCTGCAATGCCTGTGATCACAAGAGATGCATTACGAATTGTCCCGCTGGCGCACTCGAAGAAGGGCAGTTCGACTTCGGGAAATGTGTCGGGTACCGCAAGCAGGCCGGATCAAGCTGCAAGGCGACTTGCGTGGCCCGGACCAGTTGTCCGGTAGGCAGCGAACACCGTTATCGCGACGAACAGATTCGCCATTCCTATACGATTTCCATGCAGGCGATTGAGAAGTACTACTGAGGGCTTTACCGTGCAGCTGCCAGGTCATCTTGAAACCAGGATCGGACGACCGCATGTAAAGTTTTCAGTCACGCTGAAAACGCGCTAAAGGTAGTACCTTGAATCAATTAAAGCAGGGATTTCTTTTGACCCGCCACTGGCGCGATACGGCTGCCGGAACGGAGGTCGACTTCTGGTTGGCGACCGATGACGGGCCGCGCCATATTCGCTTGGCAACACAGCCATCAGTGGCCTTCATTCCGGCCGAACAACGCGAGCGGGCGGAAACTGTATTGCGCGGCGAACGCGCTTACGAACTGCGCACCCTCGCGCTGAGCGACTTTCGCAAGCGTGCGGTGCTGGGTTTGTATTGCCCGCAATATCGCCAGTTGCTGCGGCTGGAAAAGCGCCTGCGGGAAAACGGCGTCGACGTTTACGAAGCCGACGTGCGTCCGCCGGAACGTTACTTGATGGAACGCTTCATCACCGCGCCGGTTTGGTTCGGTAGCGATCCCGGTTCAGACGGCAGGGGGCCGCTGCTCGATAGCCACATGAAGCCCGCGCCCGGCTACCGTCCGCAACTGAAATTGGTTTCGCTCGATATCGAAACCAGCCCCCATGGGGATTTGTATTCGATCGCGCTGGAGGGATGCGGCCAGCGCCAGGTGTACATGCATGGGCCGAAGAATGGCGGCGGCGACTCGCTTGACTTCGACCTGGAATACTGCGACAGCCATGCGCAGATGCTGGAAAAGCTGAATCGATGGCTGGAGCGGCATGATCCTGACGCCATCATCGGCTGGAACCTCGTGCAGTTCGACCTGCGCGTGCTGCAACAACATGCGGAGCGCAATCGCGTGCCCCTGCGCCTGGGGCGGGACGGTAGCGCGATGGAATGGCGTCAACACGGCGCCAAGCAGGAACACTACTTTGCGGCCGCTGCGGGACGCCTGATCATTGACGGCATCGAAGCGCTCAAATCGGCGACCTGGAGTTTTACTTCATTCAGCCTGGAGCATGTGTCGCAAACACTGCTGGGCGAAGGCAAGTCCATCGACAACCCCTATGACCGGATGGCGGAGATTGACCGCCGCTTCGCAGAAGACAAACCAGAACTGGCGCGCTACAACCTGAAAGACTGCGAACTGGTCACGCGCATCTTTGCGAAAACAGAGCTGTTGACCTTCCTGCTCGAACGCGCCAGCGTCACCGGTCTGGCCGTTGACCGTAGCGGTGGCTCCGTGGCGGCATTTGAGCATTTGTACATGCCGATGATGCACCGGCAGGGTTACGTCGCCCCCAACCTCGGAGACGTGGACGGCGAAAACAGTCCCGGCGGCTTCGTAATGGCGTCGCGTTCCGGCCTGTACGACTCCGTGCTGGTGCTCGATTACAAAAGCCTGTACCCCTCGATCATCCGCACCTTCCTGATCGATCCGGTCGGGCTGGTCGAAGGTACCCGTAATGCGGATGACCTTGAAACAGTGCCGGGTTTTCGCGGTGCACGTTTTTCACGCAACAAGCACTGTCTGCCAGCGATCGTCAATCAGATCTGGCAGGGGCGTGAAGCGGCCAAGCGCGAACGCAACAATCCGCTGTCGCAGGCATTGAAAATCATCATGAACGCCTTCTACGGCGTGCTTGGATCAAGTGGTTGCCGCTTCTTTGATCCGCGCCTCGCGTCATCGATTACCATGCGCGGTCACGAGATCATGCACCGCACGCGCGAATTGATCGAAGAACAGGGCTATCAAGTCATCTACGGCGACACCGATTCCACCTTTGTCTGGCTCAAGCACGCGCATACGGAAAGCCAGGCCGCCGACATTGGCAACGCGCTGGTCAGTCATGTCAACCAGTGGTGGGATAAGCATCTGCGGCAAGAATTCGGCCTTGATAACGCACTCGAACTTGAAGTCGATACGCATTACCGGCGTTTTCTGATGCCGACCATTCGCGGTTCGGAAGAGGGCAGCAAGAAGCGCTACGCCGGCTTGATCGTCAAGCCGGACGGCAGCGAGGAAATGGTCTTCAAGGGACTCGAAACCGTGCGCACCGACTGGACCCCGCTCGCGCAGCAATTCCAGCAAGTGCTGTATCAACGCGTCTTCAAGGGCGAAGCGTATCAGGAGTACGTGCGCGACTATGTCGAGCGTACCGTCCGGGGCGAATTCGATGCATTGCTGGTGTACCGCAAGCGTCTGCGCCGTCCTCTGGACGAATACCAGCGCAACGTTCCGCCGCATGTACGCGCCGCGCGCGTCGCCGATGACTATAACCGGCTGCAAGGGCGTCCGCTGCAATACCAGAACGGCGGCTGGATACGCTATGTGATGACGGTGGCCGGTCCCGAACCGCTTGAAACCCAGCGCTCGCCCATTGATTACGACCACTATCTGACACGTCAGCTGCAACCGGTGGCGGACGCGATACTGCCATTCCTGGGGGATGATTTTGCGGCGCTGACGAGCCGTCAGCAGATCTTGTTTTAAAGGACGGGACCGCCGGTTTCTTGAGCCCGGATGAGCGCTAACCCGAACCTGCCTGATGCCAGAAATTGCCGTTGAATGCCTGTGAATTCAGCGCGTTTCTTCAGTCGATTTACGCTGCGCATTCCGGATGCTTTTTGCCAGGTGCAAGTCAGCGGTAAGGATGTGGCGCGCCAGCCAGCGGTCGAGGAAGATGTCCAGCTCTTCATTCGACAGCTTCTCTCCGTTTACGCAACGAAAGTGCATATTGTATAGACGGTAAGTGAGTAACCGGTGTTCAACGATGTGACCCTCCTGCTCGGCGTAGCGATGCACCTTCATCAGCTCTTCTTCACGAGCAAAATGTTCTCGCGCGTAGGTCAGCAGTTCTTCAAGAACGTCGCCGGCCGCGTAGGTACTGTGGGGAACGAGCAGGCCGTCACGGACCTTGTTCGCAAGGGAAAACAGATGCTGATGATCGGCATCGATGGCTTCGTTGCCGACCATGAGCAAGTCGGTCCAGTGAATGATCGGTCGGGCCGAAGGCATGAATGTGGCGGGCATATAGGTCGAACGATGAACGCGTCTGCTGGATGATGAACTGGTGGCAAAAAGGCAAATGCATTAGAGCATGCGTTCGTGTCGATTTCTTCCCCTGAATATGGGAGAAAAGTGGCGCAATGCGAATTTTTATTGCCGGATTTTGAAATCCCTGACATAGATCAAAATTCCCGTAATTTGCAGCGGATTTACGGTAAATGGGTGCGGCAGGACCCATCAGCCTAAGGTGTTAAAAAATCTGGCAGTACGAGGAAGCGACGCGCCCTAGGCCGAATGCGCCGGCAATGCAAGCCGCGACATAATTACCCCATGCAGGAATGGTTTGCCGCAAGAGCGCGGCTTCCAGCGCCGATGATGAGCGCAACGACAATCAGTGCGGACGCAACCGCAAAGGTGGCTCTCATGCCGGTGGCAACGGTCTCAGGTTGCGCTGTCGCGATGTCGACCGTTGCCGACGCGGCAGCAAAGACGGCGCCCATGACGGATGCACCGGTAATAAGTCCCAGATTGCGCGACAGGCTGAGCATGCCGGAGAGGATGCCGCGCTGATCCGGGCGACTATTTGCCATGACGCCTGTGTTGTTGGCCGACTGGAACACGGCATAGCTGGCAGTCATGACGGCGATGGGTGCGATGTAGCCGGCAATGCCCACGCTTGGGGGCAACATGGCTAGCAGGAACGCGCCGCTCGCCATCCCGACGAGTCCAACAACGGTCATGCGTTGTGCGCCAAAGCGATCCACCATGCGACCGGCCGGCACACCGCTCAGCGCGGCGACCAGCGGACCAGCCGATAACACGAATCCGACAAGTGCCGTATCGAGTCCGAGCGCTGCCGACAAATAAAACGGCCCGACCACCAGTGTGGCCATCATCACTGTGGCGACGAGCGCGCTCATGGCGAAGCCCGCACTCAGGACTGGATTGCGGAACATTGCCAAGCGAATCAAAGGAGACGATGTCTTCGCTTCCACAAGCACGAAGAGACCGACACCAACACCCGCAAGTAGCAGCAGAGCGAGGTTGACCGGACCGAAATGGCCGTCGCCCACGGTCATGGTGAGCGCATAAGCGGCAAGCGTCAGCGCAAGCAGCACGGTGCCTGTTTTGTCGAAGCGTGCGCCAACCGCCTTCGCGTCCCGACGGTCGGCCGGCACGTTGCGAAGCACGAGAAGAAAATTCAGCATGCCCAGCGGCACATTGACGAGGAAGATCGTCTGCCAGCCAAGCGCGGCAATCAGGACACCGCCTACAGATGGTCCGAGCGTAGTGCCGATCGCGGACATCGTTCCCAGCAAACCCATCGCGCTACCAGTCTTTTCCTTCGGCACGGTCTCGCCGATAAAGGCCACGGTGAGGGCCATCATGATCGCCGCGCCAAGGCCTTGCGCTGCCCGGGCGGCAATGAGCAGCCATAACGTGGGCGCGACGCCGCACAAGAGCGACGCAAACGTGAACAGGGCGATGCCGGCCAGCAATAGCCGTCGGCGGCCGATGAGGTCGCCAAGCCGACCGACGCTGACAATCAAGGTGGTGATGGCAAGGAGATACGCGAGCACGATCCATTGGACTTCCTGAAAGGAGGCATTGAACGTACGCGCCAAGGTCGGCAAACCAGCGTTTGCGATGCTGGTGTCGAGCGAGGACATCAACATGGACAGGGAAAGACCTGCGAGCGCCCATCGGGCTGCAGGGGAAAATTCTGCATTTTCAGAAGCGGTGTCAGCTTGCACTGCAACGACTGGTTTCAAGGTCGACTCCCTTTTGGCAACGTTTGGCAACTTTGGGCAACTCCCGAAACGAGAGCCTGCCGAAATGGTAGTCTTTGATTTGATGTGGCGGAAGGCGCAGCATTTGCACTTTATTCGTGCATATCACGCCATGTAACTTATCGGGCCTGCCAATATCGAGGCTACGGATAGGGACGTTAACTTGCCAAGGTGGATCTATGTCGAAGCCCGATTTCAACCTGCTTCTCACCCTCGATGTGCTGCTCGCGGAAGGCAACGTTGCACGGGCGGCCCAACGCTTGCGGCTCAGTCCGTCGGCCATGAGCCGGGCGCTGGCGCGACTGCGCGAGACAACCGGCGATCCCTTGCTGGTCAGGGCGGGGCGTGGCCTCGTTCCCACGCCCCGAGCGCTCGAACTGCGCGAACGGGTTGGCCAGCTTGTGCGGGACACGGAAGCGGTCCTGCGCCCGGCTGAGAAGATCGATCTCCGGCAGCTCGTCAGAAAGTTCACGCTGCGGACCGGTGACGGCTTTGTAGAGAATTTCGGGCCTGCGCTTGTTGCGCGCGTCAGCGCGGAGGCGCCTGGCGTACAGCTTTGCTTCATGCAGAAACCAGACAAGGAGAGCACGCCACTTCGCGACGGGCTTGTTGATCTGGAAACCGGCGTGGTGGCAACGACGACTGGCCCGGAAGTGCGTGCACAAGCATTGTTCCGGGATCGGTTTATTGGCGTCGTGCGCGCGGGGCACCCGCTGAGCAAGGGCAAGATCACTACCGTCCGTTATGCATCAGGCCGACATATCCTCGTGTCCCGGCGAGGATTGGTCCAGGGGCCAATTGATGACGCCTTGAATTCTTTGGATAGGCAGCGGAATATTGTTACGATCGTCGGCGGCTTTTCAGCTGCACTGGCTCTTGCGCGGTCGTCTGATCTGATCGCCAGTGTTCCGGAGCGACATACCGGGAACCTGCGTGCCGGTATGGTTAGTTTTCCGCTCCCGGTTCCTGTGCCGGAAATCACCATCTCCTTGCTATGGCATCCTCGCATGCACGCAGATGCTGCGCATCGCTGGCTGCGCGGATGCGTGCGGGAAATTTGTGCGGAATAGCACGGCGACGCTTCTTGATGCAGAAACGGTCAGATTGCACGGCGAAACTAAATGCATAAGAACGCATGCACGCGTCCTATCGGCGCTGGATAGTAACGACGCCGATTCCGACTAGGTCAATTCAACCGATTCCGAGGGAGAGCCGATATCAGTTCCAGAAGGTCTTCTGTTCTTGCCGGCTTCAATAAATGCGCATCGAAGCCTGCCATCTGCGCCTGTTCAATGTCACTGTCTTTCCCGTACCCGGTGAGCGCAATAATGTATATGTCTTGCAGTGACGCGTCTGCCCGCAAGCGGCGGGCAACTTCGTAGCCGTCCATGCCCGGCAACCCAATGTCAAGCAGGACAACGCCTGGATTGAACGACTTGATCGCTTGCAGGCCGGTGGTGCCGTCATAGGCGGACAGCACTTCATGTCCAGCAATGTCGAGCAACATCGCGAGTGTCTGGTTTGAATCCTGATTGTCGTCGATCACGACCACGCGACGTCCGGTCGGCGATTTGCAGACGGCGTGTGCTTGCATGGGAGAAGGCTCCGTTCCATACCTTTCCGCGAGAGGCAAACGGACGCTAAACACGGATCCCATACCCACGCCGTCGCTCGTTGCCCAAACTTCGCCCTCATGCATTTCCGCTATGCGTCTTACCAGCGTCAGGCCTACTCCCAAACCACCATCCGAACGTGCGAGTGAGCGCGGCAACTGGGTAAACAGGTCAAAGATCGGGCCAAGCATGGATTTCGGAATGCCAGCGCCGTTGTCCGTCACCGAAACAGTCACGGCGTCGCCTTCGAGGCTCACGCCAATGCGCACGTCACCGCCATCGGGCGTGTACTTGGCGGCATTGTGAAGCAGATTGCCAAAGACTTGCGCGAGCCTGGATGCATCGGCATTGACCTTCACATGGCGGCTCGGGAGTGATACGGACAAGGAATGCCCGCGTTGGTCGATCAGCGGGCGCGACAATTCGACTGCCTGTTCGATCACTTCGGAAAGCGAAACGGCCTTTCGATCAAGCTTGATTTGCCCCTGCGTGATGCGGCCTACGTCCAGCAGATCATCGACCAGCCGTGTCATATGGCCGACTTGCCGATCCAGAATGGCAGTGGACGCACTGATCGGGGAGTCCGCTGGGGTTAACGCCCGGATAATCTCCGTAGCATTACGAATGGGCGCAAGTGGATTACGTAATTCATGCCCAAGCATGGCCAGGAACTCGTCCCTTGCCCGTAGTGCGTTGTTCAGGTCCGCCGTGCGCGCGGCGACGCGGGATTCGAGCTGCGTATTGAGTTGATGAAGATTCTCTTTTGCGATTTTTAAGGACGAACTCTCAAGCAGCTCCCAATTTCCGTGCCTGCGCGCCAACGCGAATTGGTGATGGCAGCATACATCGATCACATCTTCGGCAGAGCACTTGTCCATGCAATACGTACACAGGGCGACAAGCTTGTATCGGCGAAAGGTGTGGTTGACCTTGTTTTCATACTCCATGAAGTCATTCCAGCCGGAGCGCTCCACCCAAAACGTGTCGCCGGTCAAACGCAAACCTGAAAATCCTTTTGCTTTCGATTCCGCTTCCTTCTCAACCCACGCTTGCAGCACTTCATCTGCAGAAAAGTTTTGGCCAGGGGTGTACCAGTCCTTGATGGACAGGATCTGCATCTGCCCCGAGGAAAGATATCGCTTGAAATCGGGGACGGCGCTGATCATCAAGTCTTCCGCAATGTCGGCTTCGAGGCGCTCGGATGTTACCCAAAGACATGATTCGTTCGCTTCCAGACCTGCTTCAAAATACGGTACCAAGGTCTCCGCCAAATCCTCTTTCGTACGGTAGAACTGGCAAAAATGGGTGCCCCAGGGAATGTCACCGACAGCGGTAATACCGGATTCGCGAGTTTGATAGGGCATAGGAGGGGCCTCTCTTGATGAGGATGGCGGGAATGCCTGCCGCCTCGGTGCCGGAGGAGAGCAATGCTTGCAAAAGTGAAGAAAGTATAAGAGTGAGACGTTAGGTGGAAACGTCGAAACGCGTTTTCGACCTTGATAAGCGTCAAAAGTTCTGCTTGGTAAGGGCTAGCCTGAGGGTAATGGGGGCCGTTAATTTTGCCTTGCTTCACTATTCTTGATTTCTTGATGGCGAGCAATTCAAGGCGCGTGCCGAGTTGCCGCTGCTAAACATCACGTCAATCGGCCTACAGTCAACAAAAAGAAAAAAGCCGGAGGATGTCCAGCACATTGGCAGGATCCAGCATCCGCACGAATGCCCATCCGCCAATGAGGATGTGGAGAAGGAGCAGCAGTGGGAGGGCCAGGTATTTTTGTTTCACGTTGGCGTCATCTCAATAGGCATCAGCGGCCCTTAGTCTCGCAACGGGCCGATCATCAATTGGCCAATGCAAGGCTGCTGCGATCAACCCAACCGCGATCGAACCGAACCACACCAAGTCGTATGAATTGGTCAGGTCGAATACAAGTCCGCCCAGCCAGGCGCCGAGAAAACCGCCGATCTGATGACCGACGAAAACAAAGCCAAAAAGCGTGGTCAGATACTTCACGCCGAATACCTGTGATACCACGCCGTTGGTAAGCGGGACCGTTCCCAGCCACAGCAAGCCCATGGCCATGGAAAATGCATAGAGCGTCCAGGTGGACAAGGGCAGCAGGACAAACGCGGCGATCACTGCCGAGCGAATCAGATAGTTATAGGCAAGCAGATGCTTGCGGCGGAATCTTGTGCCCAGAATGCCGGAGTAGTACGTCCCGGCGACATTGGATAGCGCAATCAGCGACAGGGCGACAACGGCGTCGCGGCCGCTCATGCCCTTGTCAAGCAAGTAGGCGGGGAGATGTCCTGCAATGAACGCAAGCTGGAATCCGCATGCGAGGAATCCGACATTAAGCATCCAGAAACCCTTGTGCGAAAAGGCTTCGCGAAGCGCATCGCCGAGCGCTTGCACTTTCTGATTCGATTTTTCCGTTGCTGGCTCCGCGAGCGCACCAGCTAGCGGCGTCGCCATCATCATCACGAGTGCGAAGATGATCAGCGCCGCCAGCCAGCCGAAGCCCGAGATGAGGCTCTGTGCCGCAGGCACCATCACGAACTGGCAAAGTCCGCTGATTGCGCCCGCAAGGCCAAGCGCCCATCCACGGCGTTCCGGCAAGACCAGGCGGCTTAAGGCCCCATACACCGTTCCAAAAGAGGTCGCGGAAAGTGCGGCGCCAATGACCACGCCACCTGCCAGAAGCAGCTCGGTGGTGCTCGATGCGTTCGCCATCCAATAAAGTCCGCTTGCATACAGGAGGCACCCGGTCACCAATACCCTGGCTGAACCGTACCTGTCTGCAATCATTCCCGTGAACGGCATTAACAATCCCCAGGCAAGATTCTGGACTGCCATGGTCAGGCCGAAGTCCTGTCGCGTCCAACCGTGCGTGGCGGTCATTGGCACTAGAAACAGGCCTTGAACATGGCGCATGCCGAGGGCCAGGCCCATGATGATGCCGCCGCCCAAGACCATGACGAGCGGCGTTCTCCAAGACGTCTTCATGTTGCGGCTCCTGTGAGGTTTGCGCAGGATGACCCATGCGATAGGCGACATTCGCCTCCATGGTATCCATGCATGTGTTGCAGCTTATGGGCGAGAGGCAGTCGACTCAAGCGCAAATAACGCACGCCTCGCATGAGAAAGACGCATGTGAGTCGCGTCGGTCCATGTGCTTGCTGTCGCCAGCCGCATTGAAATGCACTTCCGGTTCGTTGTCCGTCATGGACAAGCGGTGCTGCGCGGAGGACGGTCAGTGCGCGACATCTGCTATCCTCTTGCGCTGTTCCCGCAAGTACGCGGGTAACGGCGCGGATCAAGACTTTATGGGAATTGTTCAAGAATGAGTATGCAAACCTGGTGGCTGTTTGTCATGATGACCTTTGTCGTATCGGCGACGCCGGGGCCGAACATGCTGTTGGTAATGAGCCACAGCGCGCGTTTCGGATTTCGCGCCGCGCTCTCGACCATGGCCGGTTGCATGACCGCATTGCTGGCAATGATGAGTCTATCGGCGGCAGGGCTGGGTGCCTTGCTGCAAGCTTTTCCCTCGGTATTCGATGCCTTGCGCTGGATTGGCGCAGCGTATCTCGCCTATCTGGGTTTCAAAAGCTGGCGCTCGCCAGTGCAGGACGAGAACGCGTCGGTCTCGACGGAATCGGTGGGGACCTCGGCAAGCTCTGGGCGGCTGTATCGCCAAGGATTGCTTGTGGCGGCCAGCAACCCGAAAGCAATTCTGTTCGCAGCTGCATTTTTCCCTCAATTTATCCGTCCGGAATTGCCGCAGTTGCCGCAGTTCGGCATCCTGCTAATTACGTTTAGCGCCATCGAAATCGGCTGGTACCTCGTGTACGCCGGCAGCGGTCAACGGCTTGCGGCCTATTTGCGGCGTGCGCCGGTGTTGAAGACGTTCAATCGCATTACGGGCGGCGCGTTCATCGGTTTTGCGGCACTGATGGCCACGGCGCGTCACTAGGAAGCACCGTCTGGCTTGGCAGGCAATCGTGCTGCACATCGTAGGCGGCGCTAAAATGCACGCCTGCCCAATTTTCACCGCTACCACTATGTCAAATCCCACTGCGCCGCACGTTGCCATCATCGGCGGGGGACCGGCCGGATTGATGGCGGCTGACGTGCTCAGTCGCGCCGGGATGAAGATCGATCTGTACGACGCCATGCCTTCGCTCGGGCGAAAATTTCTGTTGGCCGGCATCGGCGGCCTGAATATCACGCACAGTGAATCTTACGAGATCTTCTGCACGCGCTATGGCGATCGTCAGCAGCCGTTGCAGCCAGCGCTTGACCGCTTTCCCCCTGGCGCCTTGCGTGCCTGGGTGCACGAACTGGGCGTGGACACCTTTGTCGGCAGCTCGGGCCGGGTTTTTCCAACGGAGATGAAAGCCGCGCCGCTGTTGCGGGCGTGGCTGCGGCGTCTTCGCAGTACCGGCGTGCGCCTGCATGTGCGGCATCGCTGGCTGGGCTGGGACGCCGACGGGGCATTGAGATTGGCCAATGCGGTAGGCGAGATTTCGGTCAAACCGCAAGCAACGGTACTCGCACTGGGCGGCGCCAGCTGGCCGCAACTCGGCTCGGATGGTTCCTGGCTCCCCTGGTTGCAAGATCGTGGCGTGGAAATCGCTCCGCTGCAAAGCGCGAATTGCGGTTTTGACGTGCCATGGAGTGCACACCTGCGAGACAAGTTCGCCGGGGCGCAACTCAAGTCGGTCGCATTGACGTTTACCGATGCGCTGGGCCGCACCGAACAGCGTCAGGGTGAAATGGTCATCAGCGCGCATGGGGTGGAAGGCAGCTTGATTTATGCCTTTTCCCAACGGCTACGTGAAGCCATCAACGCGCACGGCAGTGCCACGTTTACGCTTGACCTTGCGCCTGGTCGTGATGCGAAGCGCGTGCTGGAGGAAGTCAGCCATCCGCGAGGATCACGCTCGCTGTCCAGTCATTTGCAAAGCCGTGTCGGCATTGCCGGCGTCAAGATGGCCTTGTTGCACGAGGTGCTGAGCAAGCCGCAGATCGCCGATGCCGTCACGCTTGCAAACACGATCAAGGCACTGCCGATTACCGTGCATGCAACCCGTCCTTTAGCCGAAGCAATCAGCACCGCCGGTGGCGTACGCTTCGAAAGCCTTGATCAACACTTCATGCTCACCGCCATGCCAGGCGTATTTGTCGCGGGTGAAATGATTGACTGGGAAGCACCTACCGGCGGCTATCTTCTCAACGCCTGTTTCGCGACCGGGCAGGCGGCGGGATTGGGTGTGTGCGACTGGTTGAGTCGGCCTCGTTCGTCTTGAAAACGGCCTGGATGGTTCTTCCATAGGCTCGCCGCCTGTCCAGCCGGCATTCCCGTTTTGTAAAATGTCGAACACCGGAAAAGCGACAGGCACGCCACCTGTAGCGGATCGTAACCGCCGCAATTGGCTTCAAAAGCGATGAAGCCGCATCCCACATCCGGCGTCATCAAGCTCCGCTTCATCGCACTAATCGCCTGCGGCGAAATGCATCGTAAGAATGCGTCCTACATTGGATCGTCGCAACCGGCAATCCGTGGAAACCCGATGCCTCAAAAATAAAAAAAAACGAGACAGTTTCCGCGTGCCGCCGCATATTTTTTTTGGTGAAGTCAAGGCTCATGCTGGAAAGGCTTATTTCACATCAATTATTTTTAAGTGCGTTCGAACTTGAATACCGAAATGGCGGCGCAAGCGTCGTCTGCATGGTGGGTCGGCACTACGAATTCCCTAGCAAAGAGTTGGTTTGCGTCGCTCAAATCGGGTGCCGATACCGGATGCAAAAATGACATTGATTCGCTTCTGCAGTGTCTCGCGTCCACGCAATTCCAATCTCGATTTTTCGAACAGCGTCGCGAATGAAGGAAGGAATGCAGTTCGTTTTCATTGCGTATATACGTAATTTCCGCAATCTCTCAGGAGGCCAGTCCGTTGACACTTTGCGCGTTCTTCCACGACACTAATTTTGTTCTCCTTGCTTGTCGTAGAGATGAACCCAAAAACTATTTCACCGTTACAGAAGACACGCGCACATGCTGACGGAATATTTGCCGCGCTGTTCGTAGGACTAACTCCGGTTGTCGCACTCCTTGCCTACGTTGCTACGCTCGGGCCGATCGCGCCGGTTATTTGTTCGACGACGAATGGTGTTCCGACCGTTGTCGGCGGAGGCTGGCCGCTTGCCTTGACATTTGCCGGCCTGATTGCGCTGGGCTCCGTGCTGATCTGGAAATGGCGGCCAGGGCAAGCGATTGGGGCAACGTACAACGCCGTCGGTTCCATGGTGTTCAGCGCGCTCGTCATGCACTTTGGCGGCGGAGCAGGCGAAGCGCATTTTCCCTTTTTTATCTTCACCTCGTTCCTGCTTTATTACCGTGCGTGGCGGCCAATTGCCTATGCCTGTGGCGTAATTCTTTCGCACCATCTCGGATTCTTTACGCTGCAAGGCCTGGGTGTGCCTGTCGTGCTGTTCAGCTGCCTGGATGGGCAGACCCTGTTCATTCATCTTGCTGCCGGCCTTGGGCAGTGCGCCTTGCTCGGTTATATCGCCGCCAGGATGGAACAAAACGAACTGGCGCTGATGCAATCGACCGCAGCACAAAAGCTGGCGGCAAAAGTGTTTCACAAGACGATCGAAGGGATTGTGATTACCGATGCCCAAGGGCGCATTGAGTCGGTAAATCCTGCGTTCACGCAGATCACCGGTTATACCGAGGACGAAGCCATTGGCAATACACCCCGAATATTGAAATCCAACCATCACGATGCCGCGTTCTATCAGGAGATGTGGCGCTCGATAGAACGTACGGGACAGTGGTCCGGCGAAATCTGGAACCGGCGCAAAGGTGGCGAGGTTTTTCTTGAATCCCAAACGATTCAGCGTATCGACAGCGACGATGGGATCGAACGGTATGTTGCCGTCTTTAACGACATTACGGAGCAACGGCGCAAGGACAAGCATATCGAACATCTTGCTTTCCATGATTCGCTGACCGGATTGGCAAATCGTTCGCTGCTCGCGGATCGCCTGAAGCAAGCAATTGCGCTTGTGAACAGGACGGGAGGCGCGCTTGCTGTCGTACTGGTCGACCTCGACAATTTCAAGAACGTCAATGACAGCTTTGGGCATGACCAGGGAGACGACTTGCTCAAAGTCGTCGCGGAGCGGCTACAAATGGAAGTGCGTTCGACGGATACGGTCGCGCGCCTTGGCGGAGATGAATTCGTACTCGTGCTGCAGCCCTGTGGCCGTCCGGAAGAAATCGCAGCAGTCGCCGAGCGTGTGATCAGCCAGATTGCCGCACCGATCGAATTGTCCGGCCTTTGTCTGCGGGTCGGCGCGTCGGTTGGCATCGCCGTTTATCCCAACGATAGCGCGGACGCAGCCGGCCTGATGAAGATTGCCGATGCAGCGATGTACGATGCCAAGGCGGTGGGCAAGGGCACATATCGATTCTTCAACGCCAGCATGACCGACCGGGCGCAGGCACGGCTGCACCTGGAAATGGATTTACGCAAGGCGGTTGAACAGAACGAGTTTGAACTCTACTACCAACCAAAAATGTGTCTGCCGCTCGGATCGCCATGCGGGGCCGAGGCCCTGATCCGCTGGCGGCATCCTGAACGTGGTCTTGTTCCACCAATGGCGTTTATTCCTATTGCCGAAGAAACCGGGCTGATCGAACCGATCGGGGACTGGGTTCTCGAGGAAGCATGTCGTCAATTAAGCGTCTGGAAGCGGTCTGGCAACGGACTGCCGTCATTGGCGGTTAACGTGTCTGCCTTGCAATTGCGGCAGGGAACGCTGGCGAGGAAGATTCAAGAATTGCTTGAACGTCATCAATTGACCGGCGATGCGTTGGAGATCGAACTGACGGAAAGCGCAGTCATGCGCAATCCGGACCAGGCGATTGAAAACATGTCTGCTCTCCAGGCGCTCGGGGTCAGGATATCGGTGGATGATTTCGGCACCGGGCATTCCAGTCTTGCCTACCTGAAGCGCCTGCCGCTCGACACGTTGAAAATCGATCGTTCCTTTGTCAAGGAAGCGCATCACGACGAAGAAAGCGCAGTTATTTGCAGTGCGATCGTAGGGCTCGCCCGAAACCTGAAACTCGGTGTAGTGGCAGAAGGCGTCGAAACAAGCGAACAACTTGCCTTCCTGAGAAAGCAGGGCTGCACGGTGGCACAGGGGTATTACTTCAGTCGCCCGCTCCCGATCGATGAACTCGAAAGCTGGTTAGGCGAGCAAACGTCGAACGATTGTGAAAGCTGCGCGCAGACGACGAATTGTGAACATGCGCTTCGCATGACAGCGTAGAAGGCTGCTTGCATCAAATGGAACCTGGAAAATTTTAATAAAAATACTTCAATCATCATGATAAAAAACCTCAGTATCAAAGCCCGTCTTATTCTCGTTCTGACATTCCTCTGCATTCAGTTGATCATCGGCGCGATCCTTGGCATTGGTAACCTCGGCATTGCAAACAACTCGATGAAGTCGATCTACGACGATCGCCTGGTGCCGCTGGGCCAGTTGGACCAGATTGTTCGCTTACTCAATCGCAATGAGCTTTCCATCGCCAAGGGCGTATCGGACGAACCGGAAGAAGCGGCCAAGCTGATGAACGAAGTCGATGAGAACATCCAGCGCGTTGCAAAATTATGGGACGCGTACATGGCAAGCAACCTGACATCGGACGAGAAAACGCTCGCCGATCACTTCGTGCTGAGCCGCGCGCAATATGTTGCCGACGGTTTGTTGCCCGCTGTTGCCGCTGTGCGTGCGCATGACGCAAAAAAAGCCACGGAGCTCTTGCACGGTCCGATGGAGAAGTTGTTTGAACCCGTCCGCAAAGACATCAACGATCTCATCCAGTTGCAACAGGACGTTGCCAAAAAGGAGTTTGAAGAGCGGCAGGGCGCTTATCTATTTGTTCGCAATAGCTGCCTTGCAGCACTTCTTGTCGGACTGGTGTTTGCTGCCGTCGTCGGTTTCTGGCTGCTGCGCGCCATCTTGAATCCGCTGGAAGACGCGATCCGGCTTGCCGGCAATATCGCCAGCGGCGATCTCACGCAATCATTTCCCGAGCAGTCACGCGATGAAATGGGACGCCTGCTCAAGGCATTGAAGAACATGAATGACAGCCTGGTGCAGATTGTCGGGCAGGTCCGGTCAGGAACCGACACGATTGCGACAGCGTCGAGCCAGATCGCGGCAGGCAATCACGACTTGTCCGCGCGGACCGAGGAGCAGGCAAGCTCGCTGGAAGAAACCGCCTCCTCGATGGAAGAGTTGACCTCCACCGTGAAGCAGAATGCAGACAATGCGACGCAAGCGAATAATCTGGCGCTGTCGGCGTCTGATGTTGCCAGCAAGGGTGGCACGGTCGTCTCTGAAGTTGTCGACACGATGGCAGCGATCAACGATTCCGCAAAGAAGATTGTCGACATTATTGGCGTGATCGACGGTATCGCCTTCCAGACAAATATTCTTGCGCTGAACGCTGCGGTGGAAGCGGCGCGCGCAGGGGAGCAGGGACGGGGATTCGCCGTTGTGGCGGCTGAAGTACGCACGCTCGCGCAACGCTCCGCGAACGCCGCGAAAGAAATCAAGACACTTATCCATGATTCCGTGGAAAAGGTCGATGTCGGCGCCAAGCTCGTGGATCAGGCGGGTACGACAATGCAGGAAATCGTTCAAAGCGTGAAGCGGGTCAGCGATATCGTCAGCGAAATCACCGCTGCATCGCGTGAACAAACCGCCGGCATTGAACAAATCAATCAGGCGATCGCCCAAATGGACGAGACGACACAACAAAACGCGTCACTGGTGGAAGAAGCCGCCGCAGCGTCGGAATCCATGCAGAAAGAGGCGAAGAGCCTGGCGGAGACCGTCTCCGTTTTCAAGGTCCATGGCATGCACGCGATGCAAATCCCGGCGGTATCGCTCAGTCAACCAGCGCCGCGAACAAGGACATCAATTGCCAAGTCTGGACGTGCGAGTGCGAGCGTGCGCTCGACGCCTGCCGCTCGTCCCGTTCAGGTGGGCAAGGGCGATGATTGGGAAGAGTTTTAAGTGACTGCACCCCGCACAGCATGGCGCGGGGGATTCTCAAGCGTAACGAGGCAGGTCTCGTTCGCTAGATATGGCCTACTGATTGGGTATCAAATGCCTGATTTGGCCGGCCATGTCTTGGAAAAGGGCGGCATGACACGGCCGTCCAACCGGGTCAGAACCGCATCTCCATCCCTTGGGCCATCAACCATAGATTCATGGCAGTGATTGCGCCGATGAATCCCAGCACGGGCAACAGCCGCCAGCTTCCCAGGCGCGTGCCGCCAGCCAGTTGGCCCCGGCCACGATGGCGAACAATCTGCACTGCCAACCAGAAACCGAGCACCATCAAGATCGCCTGTATCGAGTACATCACTTCCTCGGGGAAGAGCGGCGCCATCATCAGGTTGTGCTTGTCGGCCGCCGACAGCGGGGCAAGTCCAGTGCCGAGCGGATTGAGAAACAGGGCGATGATGTCCGCGCTTTCACGCGAAAGGTGATCGAGGTTGTGGGCGAGGTGATAGACGAAAGCCAGCGGTAAGGCGGAAAAGGAAAACGCCGCGAAAAGCGACTTGAAGGACGCCGTGCGCCGATTAGCGACGTAAGCGAACCCAACGGCTGCGGCATAGATCAGCACTATCACGACGAAACAGCCGAGCATGGCGAGGGTAAAGCTCACCAGCGGCGCACCGCTCTCACCGATAGCACGCGCCAGACCCATCACCCATTCACCCCAGAAGGGCATCATGCTCAGGCCATGAAAGGTCGTGATGCCGAGTAGTGCCAGCATGAACCAGGCGCCATCCCACTGCGGCCGTGCCTGGTCCTTTGCTTCACTTCCCATCGGGCGCAACTGCCATGAAACATTCTGGTGTGGGCAGCTTTGCATGCAATTGCCGCAGGACAGGCAGTTGGTATTCTGGCTGAAGCGACCGACCACCAGATGAGTTGGGCAGGGCTCGATGTCCTTAGAGCCGTTGTAGCACTCCAGCGTCTTGCATGCGTCGCAGGTGGCCTGATTGACGGGGCGTACGGCCACCGGGGCAAGACGCGCGTAGTAACCGAGCGTGCGTCCGACCGGACAGACGTAGCGGCAAAACGCCTTGCGCTCGAAGGACAGCAGGAAGACAACGGAAAGCACCAGCATTACCAGCGCCATCAATGCGGTGGCAAAAGGCCGGGAAGTCACGCCTATCCCGGTCTCCAGCCAGGTCAACCCGACGAACATAAAGAGCGCGAACCAGACATTTTGCAGCCAGCGCGGCACCTTGCGGTTGAGTCCCGGATGCGGATCGGCCCGGCGCCACAGGCGCAGCCGCACCATCCAGTTGGACAGCGTGTTCCAGGGGCAGATCGCGCACCATGCGGTGCCGAGGAAGAAGACCGATACCACTACCAACGGCCACCACAGGTTCCACACCATGGCGGTGGCCAGGTTGCGCTCCGGGTAGGGCGTGCCGAACAGGCCGGCGATCACGATCAGCACGAAAACGCCGACCGACACGACCCTGATAGCAAGCAATGGATAGGGGCTGCGATTAAGGAAGCGCACGAACGGACCGACCAGCGGCAGGGTTGCCAGGTTGGCGGTGCGCCCTTGCGTTTCCGTTGGCAGCTTGGCAAACAGACTCCATAGGGCAATCAGGAGCATGGAGATCGCAGCGGACATGATCCATTCTTCGGGCAAGCCGGGATGCAGCATCGTCATGCCTTCGTCAGCCTCGGCCACGTTGCTTGCGTGTTTCATCTGGCCATTGTCTGTCGGGACTTGACCGTCATGGCTGAGCGCATCGTCACCAGCGGCTGCGCCAGCCGCAGACGGATTGGCGACGGATGGTGCAGTCGATTGGGGTTGGCTGGCTGCAGCCGGGGCCGTGAGGTCGTGGGAACTATGTGCAGAGACGTGGCCGCTAAGGCCGAGCGCGAGCGCAAGCGTCGCGGCAAAAATCAGGTTTTTCATGATTGGCAGCGCCGCTCCTGCGAACGGCGCTTGTGCGATGTTGGTGTTGTTATTCGTGTTAGCTGCTGCGTTTATTGATCGCACGTTAGATGCCGCAAAGCATCAAATAGTTTCCTGTTCCGTAGTAATTGCGCCGCACGGGCATTCGGCCACGCAGATGCCGCAACCCTTGCAGTAATCGTAATTGATGCTGAACCGGTTACCTGGTCCGAGCTTGATTACCGCGTTGTCCGGACACACGCCGTAGCAGTTGTCGCACTCGAAGCAATTGCCGCAGGACAGACAACGCCGTGCCTCAAACAGCGCATTGCTTTCGTCCAGGCCGCCGAGCACTTCGTCGAAGGTTGATTGGCGTCGGATAATGTCGAGCACAGGTTGTACCGTCTTCGGTGCGTCGCTGTAATACCAGGGATTGAGCTTGTCGAAGGTGGCAATCTCGTGTTTCGGTGCGCTCTCATGCGTCGTGCCGCGCAGCCATGCATCGATGTTGCGCGCCGCTTTCTTGCCATGGCCGATTGCAACGGTGACTGTGCGTTCCGACGGCACCATGTCGCCGCCGGCAAAGATGCCCGGATAGGACGTCATCATGCCGCGATCAACCTGGACCATGCCGTCCTGCAGGTTCAGTCCCGGCACGTTATTGAGCAGCGATAGGTCCACATCCTGGCCGAGCGCAAGCACCAGCGAGTCGGCTTCGATGCTTTCCAGTTCGCCGGTCGGTTGCGGGAAGCCGTTTTCATCCAGCGCCATCTTCTCGACCGTGAAGCTGCCTTCGCCGGCTTCCTTGATCGTCGACAGCCACTTCATCATCACACCTTCCTGCAGCGCTTCCTCGACTTCGAAGTCATGCGCCGGCATCTTGTCGCGCGTGCGGCGGTAGACCACGATCGATTCTTCCGCACCGAGGCGCTTCGCGGTACGCGCGACGTCGATGGCAGTATTGCCGCCGCCGTAGACCAGCACGCGCCGGCCGAGCAGAGGTTTTTCTTCCGCTTCCATGCCGTGCAGGACCGAGACCGCATCGAGAATCCGGCTGGCGTCTCCCGCCGGAATGTAGGCACGCTTGGCAAGATGGGCACCGACCGCAAGGAACACCGCGTCAAAGCCGCCGTCTTTCATTACTGTCAACACATCGTCGACCTTGTGATTCAGGCGGATCGTCACGCCCATGTCCTCGATACGTTTGACTTCTGCATCGAGCACGTCGCGCGGCAGCCGGTATTTCGGTATGCCGAAGCGCATCATGCCGCCGGTGAGCGGGCCGGCCTCGTGAATTTCCACGGCATGGCCAAGCAGGCGGAGGTGCCAGGCGGCGGACAGGCCGGACGGACCCGCGCCGATGACCAGCACTTTCTTGCCGGAGGCCGGGGGCGCGTCAACTTTCCAGCCGCGCCGGATCGCTTCGTCGCCAAGAAAACGTTCGACCGCATGGATGTTGACCGCTTCGCCAAGTTGCGCACGATTGCAAGACGACTCGCACGGGTGGTAGCAGACGCGGCCCATGATGGCCGGCATCGGGTTGTTCTTGACCAGTTCGCGCCAGGCGTTTTCATACTCGCCTGACTCGGCATGGAACAGCCAGCCCTGAATATTTTCACCGGCAGGGCAGGTATTGTTGCAAGGCGGCAGGCGGTCGACGTACACCGGACGCGTGGTGCGCCAGGAGCCGGTGCGGTTGGCCAGCGAGGAGCCAACGTCGAGGGTAATGGCAAATGGCTTGTCCATGTCAGCGGGCCTCCAGCAAATCGTACTTCTTGATGTTCTTGTCGGCCATGGCCTGGATGCGGGCGATCGACTCGACCGCCGGATGCTTGCCGAACAGGTGCGCAAAGCGCTTTTGCAGCTTCAGGTAATCTTCGACCGGCACGCGCTGGCGCAGCTTATAGGAACTGGTCACTTCACCATATTCGGCCTCGAACAGCGGGAACAATCCGGTTTCGACCGCGAGCCGCGCGAGGCGAATGGTGTCCTGCGACGCCGCGCCCCAGCCGAGCGGGCAGGGCACCAAAATATGGATGTAGCGCGCACCGCGCATCGACATCGCCTTCTTGACCTTTTCTTCGAGGTCGCGCAGGTAGGCGACCGAAGCGGTGGCGACGTAGGGAATACCATGCGCCATTGCGATCAGCGGCACGTTCTTGCCTTGGCCGAAGGGCGCGCCGGGCTCCGCGCCGATCGGCATTGTGGTTGCGGTGCGTGCAGTCGGCGGCGTAGCCGACGAGCGTTGGACGCCGGTATTCATGTAAGCCTGGTTGTCGTAGCAGATATACAGCACGTCATCGTTACGCTCAAACATGCCTGACAGGCAGCCGAAGCCGATATCGGTGGTGCCGCCGTCGCCGCCTTGCGCAATGACGCGCACGTCGCGCCGGCCCTTGACCTTCATCGCCGCCGCCACGCCAGTCGCGACCGCGGCGGCATTGCCGAACAGCGAATGAATCCAGGGAATCTGCCAGGAGGTTTCCGGGTACGGCGTCGAGAATACTTCGAGGCAGCCGGTGGCATTGGCCGCGATCACCTGGTTGCCGGCCGCGCGCATCGCGGCATCGAGCGCATAGCGCGCGCCGAGCGCTTCGCCACAGCCCTGGCAGGCGCGGTGGCCGGAATTGAGCGAATTGGTGCGGGTCATATTTGCCTGCACCGAGCGCTGGTCCTGATCGAGCAGACGATTCCCGACGGTAAAAGTGCCGGTCTGGTAGAACTTGACGGGTTGCTGTGCCATGTTCTTCTCCTTAGCGCAGATTGGCAGCGACGGTGCCGATGTGGCGCAGGATGTTTTCTGCGGTCGGGCCGGAACGGCGCGATTGCTTTTCCCGTTCCAGTTCGCGGTTGACCACTTGATGATTCAGGTCGAGGAAGGTCAGCGGTTCCAGTTCGTCCTTCAAGGCCTTGTCGAACAGGGCATGCAGGCTGGCTTTCGTGATCGCGCGGCCACCGAGGCCGGCCACCACCGTGTATGCATGCAGCGCAATGCCGGAAGTCGCCATGCGCAGGTTGTGCGACACGATGCCGCCGATGCCGACTGCCAGCGATTTTTCGATCACCACCATGCGTTTGGCGTTCTCCAGCACTTCGTGCAGTTCCTTGCTGGGGAAGGGACGGAAGGAGCAGATGGATACGGCACCGATTGATGCGCCCTTGTCGCGCATCTCGTCGATCACATCCTTGATCGTGCCCATCACCGAACCGAGGGCGATGACGATGGTGTCCGCATCCTCGCAGCGGTAGGTCTTGATCAGGCCGCCGCTTTCGCGGCCGAACTGTTCTTTGAATTCGGCAGACAATTGCGGGATCAGTTCCAGCGCGCTCATCTGCTTGTGGTGGGCGAGATAACGTACTTCCATGAAGGCGTCCGGGCCGACCATCGCGCCGATCGACACCGGGTCTTGCGGGTCGAGCACCTGTTGCGGCTCGAAGGGCGGCAAATAGGCATCCACCTGTTGCTGCGTCGGGATGTCGATACGCTCGTATGCATGCGTGAGGATGAAGCCATCCACGCACACCATTACCGGCATCGATAACTGCTCGGCGAGACGGAAGGCCTGGATGTGCAGGTCGACCGCTTCCTGATTGGTTTCAGCAAAGATCTGGATCCAGCCGGCGTCGCGCATCGACATCGAATCGGTGTGGTCGTTCCAGATATTGATCGGTGCGCCAATTGCGCGGTTACCGATCGTCATGACGATCGGCAGGCCGAGACCGGCGGCGTTGTACACCGCTTCGGCCATGAACAGCAGGCCCTGGCTGGCGGTTGCGGTATAGGTGCGCGCGCCGGCGGCGGAGGCACCGATGGCGACCGACAGCGCGGCGAACTCGGATTCGACGTTGATGAACTCGCAATTCTGCAATTCACCCGACTTCACCAGTTCGCCCACGCCTTCCACGATGTGCGTCTGCGGCGTGATCGGATAGGCGCAGATGACTTGCGGACGGCACAGCGCGATTGCCTCGGCCATTGCATGGGAGCCCTCTGTTTGCTTAAGCATGGCTGGCTTCCTTCATTTCATTTTGCACGATGTGGAAGGCCTCGCGCGCGGCGGCGATGTTGCCTTCGGCGATCTTTGCAGGGAATTTGTCGCGGATTGCCGAGCAGACCGATTCAATGCCGACCACGCCGCTGATGGCTGCGAAGCCGCCAAGCAAGGCGACATTCGGCAGCGGACGGCCGACGTGTTTCAGTGCGAGTTCGGTGGCGGGTACGGTGCACAGGCGTTCGGGGCGGTAGCCCTTGACGAATTCGCCGATGCCGAGCTGGTCAAAACTGCGCGAGGAATTAATCAGGATGAAACCGTCGGGCGAAACGCCACTGAACAGGTCGACCTGATGCAACAGCGTCGGGTCCTGGATGATCAGCGCGTCAGGATGCATGACGGGTTCGCGCAGTCGGATTTCCTTGCTGTCGATGCGGCAGAACGCCATGACGGGCGCACCCATGCGCTCGGAGCCGAAACTGGGGAAGGCTTGCGCGTGCTTGTCTTCGAGGAAGGCGGCGACCGACAGCATCTCGGTGGCAGAGACCACCCCCTGGCCACCGCGGCCGTGAATTCGGACTTGGAAAAGCATGGGGTGCTCCTTGTATGGCTTGTGGACTTCTTGTTCCCTTCCCCCGTAGTCGGGAGAAGGGAGAACTGCTTACCGTAACGACGCGTTGACCTTCTCCAGCGCTTTGGAACCCGGGCACACTACGGCATCGCCCAGCGTATTCAACGGCACCTCGACGGTGTTCAAATGCTCATGCAGATCGTTTGCCTTCGGATCGACAAACAGCAGGCCGGTCACAATCTCACCCATTGCATGATGCTTCTGCAAATGATTCATTGCCGCCACGCGATCGCTGGCATCGTAGTCCGTGTGCAGCTTGCGCAAGCGGAGAACGGACCCGTCGTGTTGCGTAACTTCCTGCAACGCGCCCGGTGCATACGTCGTCGTGATTTCCTCGCCTGGCGTGAAGAAATCGATGCGGTTCACCGCCTCGTTGTGTTCACGCACGTAGTCGTAGCTCTTGGTCGAACCGGCGTGGTTGTTGAACGTCACGCAAGGCGAGAGCACGTCGATGAACGCCGCGCCCTGATGCGTCAGCGCTGCTTCGATCAGCGGAACCAGCTGTTCCTTGTCGCCGGAAAAGCTGCGTGCGACGAATGTTGCCCCGAGTTGCAGGGCGAGCGCCACCAGGTCGACCGGCGCATCGGTATTGACCACGCCTTTCTTCGATTTCGAACCCTGGTCCGCCGTGGCCGAGAATTGGCCCTTGGTCAGGCCGTACACGCCGTTGTTCATGACGATATAAGTCATGTTGACGCCGCGTCGCATGCTGTGCGCGAACTGGCCGAGGCCGATCGACGCGGAGTCGCCGTCGCCGGAAACGCCCAGATAAGTCAGTTGGCGGTTGGCGAGGTTGGCGCCGGTCAGCACCGAGGGCATGCGGCCATGCACCGTGTTGAAGCCGTGCGAGCCGCCGAGGAAGTAGGTCGGCGCCTTGGACGAGCAGCCGATGCCGGACAGCTTGGCGACCCTGTGCGGTTCGATGTCCATGTTGAAGCAGGCCTGGATAATGGCCGCCGAAATCGAATCGTGGCCGCAGCCGGCGCACAGCGTCGATACGGGACCTTCATAGTCGCGGCGGGTATACCCGGCCTTGTTGACCTGCAGGCTAGGGTGATGCAGTTTTGGTTTGGCGATATAAGTCATTGCGCCACCTCCTTCAGCGGGCTGAACAACGCCAGGCGCGATGCGATGGCTTTGGTGATGAAACGTGCGGTGATCGGCGTGCCGTCGTAGTGCACGAGGGAAACCAGTTGTGCCGGATCGAGGCCGCATTCAATGGTGAGCATCTGGCGCAGCTGGCCGTCGCGATTCTGCTCGACGATGAACACATGGTCATGCGCTTCGATGAAATCGACCACGCTGGAATGGAATGGGAAGCCGCGTACGCGCATGGCGTCCACGTGCATGCCCTGGCGTTCCAGTGCATCGAGCGCCTCGTGCATGGCGGCGCTGGTGGAGCCGAAATAGAGCACGCCGAACTTGGTTGGCTTGGCCGCAGCACGTGCAATCGGCTTCGGTACCAGGTTCTTGGCGGTCTCGAATTTCTTCTGCAGGCGTTCCATGTTGTCGACGTACACCGGACCTTCTTCGCTGTAGCGGGCGTAGCGGTCCTTGGTCGTGCCGCGCGTGAAGAATGCGCCTTTGGTCGGATGCGTGCCGGGATAGGTGCGATACGGAATGCCGTCGCCGTCTACATCCAGATAGCGGCCGAAATCGCGGCCGGCTTCGAGTTCTTCGGCCGTCATCACCTTGCCGCGGTCCATGCGCTTGCTGTCGTCCCATTCCAGCGGATCGCACAGCCAGGTATTCATGCCGATATCGAGGTCGGACATCACGAACACCGGCGTCTGCAGGCGTTCCGCGAGGTCGAGCGCGGCAGCGGAAAAGTCAAAGCATTCCTTTGGATCTTGCGGGAACAGCAAGACGTGCTTGGTATCGCCGTTGGACGCGTACGCGCAGGACAGGAGGTCCGATTGCTGCGTGCGCGAAGGCATGCCGGTCGACGGACCGCCGCGCTGCACGTTGATCAGTGTCGCCGGGATCTCCGCGAAATACGCAAGGCCGAGGAATTCGGTCATCAGCGAAATGCCGGGACCGGACGTCGCGGTAAATGCACGCGCGCCATTCCACGACGCGCCGACCACCATGCCGATCGAGGCCAGTTCATCTTCCGCCTGCACGATGGCGTAGTTGCGCTTGCCGGTTTCCGGGTCGATGCGCAGCTTGCCGCAGTACTTGTCGAACATTTCCGGGATCGAAGTCGACGGCGTGATCGGATACCACGCGCAGACGGTCGCGCCGCCCCACACGCAGCCGAGCGCAGCAGCCTGGTTGCCGTCGATGAAGACGCGATCGCCGACCTTGTCGGCACGCCGTACCTTGAGGCCGATATTGCCGCAGTCCAGAATGGCGAGCGCATAGTCACGGCCCATGTGCAGTGCCTGGATGTTGGAATCGATCAGCTTTTCCTTGCCACGAAATTGTTCCGTGAACAGCTTGATGATTTCCGTTTCGTCGATGTCGAACAGGGCGGCGAGGGCGCCGACATAGATGATGTTCTTGAACAGCTGGCGCTGGCGTGCATCGGTGTACGCGTCGTTGCAGATTTGCGTAAGCGGCATCGCGATCACGGTAATGTCGTCGCGCAGGCGCGCGGCCGGCATCGGGCGGGTGTTGTCATAGAACAGGTAGCCGCCGGGTTCGATTTCCTTGACGTCGGCATCCCAGGTCTGCGGGTTCATCGCCACCATCATGTCGCAACCGCCGCGGCGGCCGAGATAGCCGGCTTCGGTCACGCGCACTTCATACCAGGTCGGCATGCCCTGGATGTTGGACGGGAAGATATTGCGCGAGCTGACCGGCACGCCCATGCGCAGGATGGATCGGGCAAACAGCTCATTGGCGGACGCCGAGCCGGAGCCGTTGACGTTGGCGAACTTGACGACGAAATCGTTGTTCGCCAGTATTTTCTGAATCATCTTGCAGGCTCCTAGGCTGGTTCGGCTTGGGTGATGCACTTATTGCGGCAGCCGGGGCCGGCGTGCGTGGTATTGAGCATGAATTTTTGCATGTCCCAGGCGCCGGTCGGGCAGCGTTCTGCACACAGGCTGCAATGCAGGCAAAGGTCTTCATCCTTGACCATGACACGGCCGGTTTTCAAGGACTCCGATACGAACAGGTTCTGGGTACGATGCAGCGACGGCGCCTTCAGGCGTTCGCGCAGTTCGTCTTCCTCGCCGCTCTGCGCCAGCGTCAGGCTGTCCATCGGACAGATATCGATGCAGGCGTCGCATTCGATGCATTTGCTTGCAATGAATACGGTCTGCATGTCGCAATTCAAGCAGCGTTGCGCTTCTTTGGCGGCCATCTGCGGGGTGAAACCACGCTCGACTTCGATCTTGATGTTCTTGAGCGCTACAGGGAATTCCGCCAGCGGCACCGGCTGGCGGTGGTCCAGCGACACGACGTTGTCGAAGCTCCACTCGTGAATGCCCATCTTCTGGCTGATCAGCTTGACCGACGGCTGCGGACGGATGCTGATGTCTTCGCTGTGGCAGAAGCGGTCGATCGATACCGCTGCCTCATGCCCATGCGCAACCGCAGTAATGATGTTCTTCGGACCGAAAGCAGCGTCGCCACCGAAAAATACCTGTGGCAGCGAGGACTGGAAAGTGTGCTGATTGACCACCGGCAGGTCCCATTCATGAAACTGCAGGCCGATGTCGCGCTCGATCCACGGGAAGGCATTTTCCTGGCCGACCGCGACCAGCACTTCATCGCACTCCACCAGTTGATCGGCTTCGCCGGTCGGCACCAGATTGCGTCGACCCTTGTCGTCGTACACCGCCTTCACCTTCTCGAACACCATGCCAGTCAGCTTGCCATTGTCGTGCGTGAAGGACTTCGGCACCATGTAATTGAGAATGCTGATGCCTTCGTGTTGCGCATCGTCCTTTTCCCATGTGCTGGCTTTCATTTCCTCGAAGCCGGAACGTACGATGACCTTGACGTCTTCACCGCCCATGCGCAATGCGGAACGGCAGCAATCCATCGCAGTATTGCCGCCGCCGAGAACGATGACGCGGGCGCCGACTTTGGTGACGTGGCCGAATGACACGGAGGCCAGCCAGTCGATGCCGAGATGAATGTGCTTGGCTGCTTCCTGGCGGCCGGGAACGTCGAGATCGCGGCCACGCGGTGCTCCGCTGCCGACGAAGATGGCGTCATAGCCTTGCGTGAGCAGCGCCTTCAGGCTGTCGATGCGCTCACCGGCGCGGAACTCGACGCCGAGGTCGGTGATGTAGCCGGTTTCCTCGTCGAGCACTTGGTCAGGCAAGCGGAATTTCGGGATCTGACTGCGCATGAAGCCGCCGGCTTTCTTTTCGCCGTCGAATACGATGACCTGATAACCCTGGACCGCGAGGTCGCGTGCGACCGTCAGCGATGCCGGGCCCGCGCCGACACAAGCGATGCGCTTGCCGTTCTTGGCAGCGGGTTTCGGCATGCGGGCCTCGACGCTGCCCTTGTAGTCGGCAGCGACACGCTTCAGGCGGCAGATGGCAACCGGGTCTTTCTGTTCGGTGTTCTCCACGCGCGAACGCCGGCATGCGGTTTCGCATGGACGATCGCAGACGCGGCCCAGCACGCCAGGGAAAACGTTCGACTGCCAGTTGAGCATGTACGCGTCGTCATAGCGTCCGGCTGCGACCATGCGCAGGTATTCGGGCACGGGGGTATGGGCCGGGCAGGACCATTGGCAGTTGATTACCTGATGGAAGTACTCGGGATTTCCGGTATCTGTTGGCTTCACTGCGATATCTCCAGAAAGCGCATCTTCATTGCCAGGCCAATCGATGGCCACTGGTCACGAAAAAAGATGCGATGTCGAACTCGATGAACTCGATGAATGTAGTAGTTAGTCAGGCCGACTGTCTGCTAGAGCGATTTTCCAACGCATGTAAGGGGCGATCCCGCGTCTGCGATGCTCGTCGTACCTCATGTACGGCTGCGCTTCTCGACGCGACTTCGTCCCCCTTGCATGCGCTGTCAAACCGCTCAAGCGGCTGAAATAGTCGGGTACTCGGAATATCAATTCCGCAGCCGCGCCCGTGATGATAAGGATTTGCAGCCCGGCAAATCGAGTATGGTGAGGAGGACTTTTAAATTGATTGATTCAGGTCAAAATTGACCGACTTCCCGACAGGCGCGTGAGAAAAACACTGCATGGATCAAGTTTTTTGCGCTGACGTGTACAGGGATTTTTTTCGCACGAACGTGCGGTTCGAATCGACTTTCCGAATCGGCAGTTGGCTAGCCAAATGCGGTCGCTACGGCGCGCGAATTCGGACGTGGATTTGAAAGCGGCGAATGGCAATGTCAAGCATTGCCATTCGTGCAATTAGTACCGATGGTTAACCAAGCACCTTGGTGAACTCGTCGTCGAGATGTTCGGCAATGCGCTCGGCATCGATGATCTCGCGTGGCATGGCATCGCGCAGGGAAAATACGCCGAGAATTCCTTCATTCTCCGACACCACGGGCAGATGCCGGAAAGCGCATTCGCGCATCAGCAGCACGGCGTCCGATACGTAAGTCTGCGGGGGCACGGAGCGCGGCTTGTGTGTCATGACCTCAGTCATCGCGGTTTTCTCCGGCGCCAGTCCGCGCGCGACGACCTTGGTCATCAGGTCGCGTTCGGTAAAGATGCCCACCATGGTGCCGGTTGCGTCAATGACCAGCACGCAGCCGCATTTGGCTTCGGTCATGGTGCGGGCGGCGTCCAGTGCGCTGGACTGTGGCAATACTGCAAAGATGCGCTTGCGCTGGATGGAGTCGGAGACGGTGCGTTCTTGCATGGTGGTTCTCCTTGATGTGTGAAAAATCTTTTTGACTGCGCGTGGTGAAAATGGAAATAGTACGCCTCGGGAAACGGAAATGGTGTGATGCACGCGACACTTTTTATCTGTAGTCAAAATAATCTTGTGCCGGACTCTTGAAATACACGCACTGCGCCATCATCTGAACGCATTCAGTGGTCTTTCAAGAAACAATTTCGAAGTGGAATCCAATTTATCAGAGAAGGTAGATATCTCGCGCGTGCTGATCCAGCGCGTCGAAGGTATGCCTACCGAAGCAAGAGTGTCGTCTATGGAAGCCGCCAATGCGGTGCTGGAACGTTGGGCCGATCATGCGCCCGATTCCGGATTCGACCAGTGCGATTTCCAGATCGTGTTTGAAGACGGTTTCCGGTATCGCGGGCATTACCCGCTCAAGAAGTCGCAAAAGCGCATTTCACTGGCACGCCATGTCCGCAAGCAATTGACGGCGTTAGCAGGCGAAAAATGCGCGCGAAAACGTATGAAGCCGGACGACGCGCCCGAGATCACACCCATTGGCGACAGTGTTGCCGATTCGGCCCGAATGGCGCTGGATCACTACAACATCTGAATCCTTATTTTTCTGCGCGCCGCGCCTGCGGAGCGTGTTTCCGTTCGCCCTTGCCGGTCGTCACCGTCGCGCGCGACCCGCCTTTTCCCCCCGTGTGATTTGCAATCATGGCGTTGCCGGAATTAAAGATTCCGGTAGTAGTTTTCCGCGCTTACATTGCAGCAATCAACGCACGCAATAAATCCACGCGAAGTTTGACCAGCGTCGTCCGGACGCAATAAATCTCTGCTTCATTGGTGACTATACTGAGCGGGTACGAGCTCAACCTTGAGGAGCGGAAGCGATGACGGCGATTGTGCGCATCGACGAAGAAGTCATTGGCACCGAGGACTTCGTCAGGATACTGAAACTCACCGGGCAGTTCGAAGGCTTGGTCGAGCAGCTTGTCAGGGACAAGCTCACGGCACGCGCTGCTAAGAAGCACGGCGTGCGCGTGACACCCGAAGAAATCCAGGAGCGGGCCGACCAGTTCCGCCGCGTCCAGGGCCTGCACCGGGCGACCGACATGAACAATTACCTCAACGCGCTTGGCGTCAGTCTCGACGAATTCGAAGCCTTCATCACGGACAGCCTGTATCAGGAAAAGATGATGGCCGAGGTCTGTAGCGACAAGGCGGTGGAAGCCTACTTCAAACTGAATTCGCCCAAGTTCGACAGCATCGAAGTCAGCCATATCGTGCTCGACTCCGAAGGCAAGGCCAAGGAAATGATGTCCGTGCTGCGCGATGATCCGGACGGTTTCGAGGAAATGGCCCGCGAGCATTCCATCGCTGACACACGCGAGCAGGGCGGCGTGATTGGCAAGGTATTGCGCGGTTCGCTGAAGACCGACATCGAAGCGAAGGTCTTCAATGCCGCCGTCGGCGATCTGCTTGGGCCGTTCCCGTCGCCTGACCGTTCCTTTTTTGAAATTTTTGCCGTGAACGCCAAGCATCCGGCCAGGCTGGATGAGGAAACGTCCGCCGAAGTGCGACGCCTGCTACGCGAGGACTGGCTTCTTGCGCGGTCACAGGAGCATGTGATCGAGGCGCGTTAGCGGCTGGTAGAACGATCGAATATTCCGTCGCTTGCAAACGCAAGCGCCCGCAGCCACCCGCAGTTCTTTCCCTGAACTACCGGCACGCCTATGGAAGCCCCAGCAAAACAGCAGTCCCTGGCCGAATTCCTGTCATCGGTGGAAATCCTGTCGCCATTCACGCCCGAAGAGCTTGAGCGGCTGGCCGAACACGCGGAATCACGCTTCTTTGGCTTCGGCGACACCGTTTGCAATGCGGGCGAACCGGCCAATGGCTTGTATGTGATCAAGTCCGGCTCGGTGCGGATCTTTACCGAAGAAAATGGCAAGGAAATCAGCATGGGCGTGCGCAAGACCGGCGAGGTCTTCGCGGACATCGCCATGCTGCGCGATTATCGCCACGAATCCTCGGTGCGTGCATCGGTCAAGACCGAGTTGCTGTTTATTCCGCGCGAAGTGATCGAACCGGTCGTGACCCGCAATCCGGCCGCCTATGCATTTGTCACCAGTTATGTGGCGATCAGTTCTGCGGGCGGTTTCGTCACTCGCCTGTTTGATTTGCGCGGCAAGGTGGATCGCGGCGAGATGGAAGAATTCATCCGTAGCGTCGGCGTGAAGCGCGTAGGGGCTGGCAAGGCAATCCTCAATCAGGACAGCCGCGAGGACCGGCGCTTGTATGTAGTGCGGGCTGGCGAAGTGCGCATCGTACGCACGGAAGACGGAACGGAGTTTCCCTTGGCGACATTGCGGCAAGGCGAGATATTCGGTGAGAAAGCCTGCCTGATGCGCCAGGAGCAGCTCGCCTCCGTCGTAGCAAACACCGACACCACCTTGCTGGTCATTCCCGAAAAAACCATTCACCAGATACTGGAGCGCAATCCCAAGCTGCGTGAAGTGCTGGAAGACCGCATCCGCGTCGTCGAAAGGGAATTGCACCGCCAGAAGAAGCTGGCGGAACGGCGCAAGCGTCCGGTCACGCTCGATCTCGAATCTTCGCCTGAGTTTGGCGAAAAAGTCATCAAGCGCTTCGCGTGGATCGAGCAGGCGGAAGAGATGGATTGCGGCGCCGCCTGTCTGGCGATGCTGTGCAAGCATTACGGCATGCCGATGACGCTTGGGAAATTGCGCGAACTGGCGAATGTCACGACGCAAGGCGCAACCCTCGACAGTCTTGCGCGCGCCGGCGATTCGCTCGGTTTTACCACGCGCGGGGTGCAGTGTACGTACGACGCGCTGCTCGGTTTTGAGTTGCCCTTCATTGTGCACTGGGAAGGCTATCACTACGTCGTGGTGTACGGCGTATCAAAACGGCAAGTGTGGGTGGCCGACCCGGCAGTCGGCTTCCGCAAGATGAGCGTGGAAGAATTCGAGCGCGGCTGGAGCGGCACCTGCCTGGTCTTTACGCCCGGACAGAATCTGGTAAAGATCGCCGCCGCGCGCTCGCCTTGGGTGCGTTTCGTCGCCTACCTGCAGCCTTATCGCAAGATCCTTGCGCACCTGTTCCTCGCGACATTTGTGATTCAGATGCTCGGCATCGTGCCGCCGATGATCATCCAGAACATCCTCGACGGCGTGATCGTGCATCACAACTTCGGCTTGCTGCATCTGCTCATCATGGGATTGGTCATTTCCAATGTGTTTACCCAGATGATGTCGACGATCCGGTCCTTCCTTGCGAATTTCATGGTGCGCAACATGGACTTCGCGATGATGTCGCAGTTCTTCAAGCACACCATGTCGCTGCCGTTCTCTTTCTTCGCCAAGCGCAAGACCGGCGACATCCTTGCGCGCTTCCAGGAGAACCAGACGATACGCGCGTTCCTGACGGAATCGACGGTCACCACCATGCTTAATCTGCTGATGGTGTTCATCTACTTCACCATCATGTTCCTGTACAACGTGAAGATGACGCTTGTGCTGATCGCCTTCGTCATTCCTATCATGGCGCTGACGGTGCTGGTGACGCCCAAGGTCAAGACCTATGCGCGCGAAGCCTTTGCTGCCGGTACCGATGCGCAAGCATTTTTGATGGAGGCATTGGGCGGCGTCGAAACCATCAAGGGCATGGGCATCGAACGCCCGGTGCGGCTGAAATGGGAAAAGAAATACGCGAAGTCGCTCGACGTGCAATACCGCGCGCAGACTTTCAATATCTGGGTGACGCTGGCCAGCCAGGTACTCAATGCCGCCACCACCATCGCGATCCTCTGGGTTGGCGCCAACCTGGTGCTCGCGCGCGAACTGAGCATCGGCCAGTTGATGGCTTTCAATGCCCTGATGGGCAGCGTGCTGTCGCCCTTGATGGGACTGGTCGGCCTGTGGAGCAGGCTGAACGATGCCGGCGTGGCGATGGAACGCCTCGGCGATGTGCTCGACATGGAACCGGAACAACGCCCCGAAGACCTGCCGTCGCGCGTGGTCTTGCCTGACCTGCAGGGCGAGATCAAGCTGGAAAACCTGTACTTCCGCTACGGCGGCGACGAAACCGCCTATGTGCTGGAAAACATCAGCCTCGACATCAAGCCGGGCGAACTGGTTGCGATCGTTGGCCGCAGCGGATCCGGCAAAACCACGCTGGCGAAACTGCTGGTCGGCTTCTATCCGCCATCCGAAGGAAAGATCATTGTCGACGGCTACGATATGAGCGTGGTCGACAAGGAGTATTACCGCGCGCAAGTCGGCTATGTCATGCAAAGCAACCTGCTGTTCTCCGGCACCATTGCCGAGAACATCGCCAGTGGCGACGAAAGCCCGGACCGGCGGCGCATCGAAGAAGTGGCAAAGATGGCGGACGCGCATGCCTTCATCGCCAAGATGCCGCTCGGTTACGAGCAGATCGTCGGCGAGCGCGGCGTTGGTTTGTCGGGCGGCCAGATCCAGCGACTATGTATTGCGCGTGCGCTGTACCACGACCCGCGACTGCTGGTGTTTGACGAGGCAACTTCCGCGCTCGATACGCAGTCTGAGAGCAATATCATCGGCAACATGCACGAGATTCTCAAAGGCCGCACCGCCGTCATCATCGCGCACCGGCTCAGCACCATCATGCGGGCAGACAAGATCCTGGTGCTGTTCGAAGGAGCGATTGTGGAGCAGGGGCGGCATGAAGAGCTGGTGGACAGGCGCGGCATGTACTACCAACTCGTGCAGAAACAATTGAGTGCGGCATGAAACTATTCAACCAGGGCCTGCCCGGCGGTTCCACCGTTTCGTATGCCGGCCTGATCGAAAAAATCGAAATCCTGCGTTCAACGCTGCGTTGGGCGTCGAAACTTGAACGGCCAGAAATCGAAAAGCTGCTGCGGCAATCCAGCGCCTTGCGCGACGAGGTGCTGCAGCTCTCGCACAAGGAGCGCTTCGTGCAGGCCGCGAGCGCCGAAGCGCCACCCGTGGAGCTATCGACGGGACAACGGCGCAAGGCCTTGCTTGAGCGCAGCTTCGTGTTTGAAGGCACCTTCGGCGACAATCCGAAGCTGCTTGAATCACTGGAAATCGCCGAGAAGGCAGCGCCCACCGATCTGCCGGTGCTGATCGATGGCGAAAGCGGTACCGGCAAGGAGTTGATGGCCAAGGTCATCCACGCCAACGGCTCGCGCGCCGACAAGCCCTACATTTCCGTCAATTGCGGCGCGATCCCCGACAACCTGCTCGAATCCGAACTGTTCGGCCACAAGCGAGGCGCGTTCACCGGCGCGTCCAACGACCGCAAAGGCAAGTTTGAAAGCGCGCACAAGGGCACCATCTTCCTCGACGAAATCGGCGAACTGCCGCTGGCCGGACAGGTAAAGCTGCTGCGCGTGCTGCAATCACATGAGATCCAGCGTGTCGGTTCGGATGAAATCATTTCGGTCGATGCGCGCATCGTCGCTGCCACCAACAAGAACCTGCGCAAGCTGATCGAAGAGGGCAGCTTCCGCGAAGACTTGTTTTACCGGCTCAGCGTGATCCATGTGACGCTGCCGCCGCTGCGCGAGCGCAAGGACGAGATTCCCTTGCTGTTCGCCTACTTCGGCGACGAAGCGGCGGAAGCATTGAAGCGCGCGCCGATCAGAATGACGCCGCGCCTGCGCGATTTCATGCTGAATTATGCGTATCCCGGCAACATCCGCGAACTGCGCAACATCATTTACCGGATCTCTTGCCTGGCCGGTGACATGGCCGATGTCGAGCATCTTCCGGACGACATCCGGCCCAAAGCGCCGGTCAGCATCGCACCCGAGCATAGTGCCGCCGCCAGCGTCAAGGTCGACGTGTCCCGGCTCAGCTCATTGAGCGACGCAAAACGCGCAGCGAGTGATGAAGCCGAACGCGCGTTCCTGGAGCGCGGCCTGACCGAAGTCGGCGGCACGGTGGCGGAACTGGCGCGGCGCTGTGACATGAACCGGTCGCATTTGCAGATGCTGCTGAAGAAGCATGGAATTCATTCCAAGGACTTCAGAAAGCAGAGTCAGGCGCACAGCGGAAAAGGCGCGTAAGCCGGCGTGGCTGTTTCTTGTCGACCATTGGTCTCCCAGCATCCACACTCGGCGAATACCATCTACCCACGCCGTCTATTCATCCGGACTGATATGCTTGACTGATTCGTTCTTGTGTCCCTGCACTTTGGCTTTGTGCTTCAGGACTTGCCGGTCAAGTTTGTCGAACAGGAGATCGATCGCTGCGTAGAGATCTTCGGCGTATTGATCGAAGTGGAAAACCTGGCCTTTTACGCGGAGGTTGACTTCGGCCCTTTGTCGTTTGTCTTTTTCCGAGGGCTGTTCAACCCCGATGATGACGGCGAGATCGATGATCTGATCGAAGTGGCGAATAACCCTTTCCGCCTTTTTTTCCACGTATTCCCTGATGGATGGGGTGATATCGACATGATGTCCGCTCAGCAAAAGATTCATACGGTCAACTCCTTCATTCGCGCTTGGTGGCAGGGTGTCCAATAAGGCATTACCTGATCTGATGCTTCTATGTGCAATGGGTTCACGCGTGTTTGCCGCCCTGGACGAATCTGTTCGACCGCACGCCACGCAATGCATTATGCCTTGAGGGTGTTTGCAAGCAAATCGGTCAATTACCGTAACGGTGCATGGCGCATGGCCTCAAAGCTGATATCAACCCAATCGATTTCCTCGCCATTCTCGAAGAAGACTGTACCAAGCGACGCCGCGTGCTTGCAGTCGATGACGATGTCATGCACCTTGCGCGCCAACGAAGAGCTGGGCGTGTAGATCACCAAGGAGCCGAGTATCTGTGGGTAGCGGATATTTTCGATTCGCATGCTCATTATCTCAATAGAGCAAAAAGTAGACTTTTTATTATTGATCGTAACGGGCAAAGCGATCTGTCACATAGCAAACATAGTTGGCGATAAACCTCAATTCGGGTCACAAGTGCGCTGAAATCGTGCGTGCGCAGTCTTTGCAGCCCTGACAGCGCATCGTCTGGTTGGCGCGTGGCATGGTTGCCTTTCAGATGGCAGCAATGGACAACGGAGAGGCAAGAACGAAATACGGATTGAAAAAAACTGCCGTGGTTGTCGATTCAGTGCTTGCTCGTTCGTCGTATCAATGACGCACAGTGTGCGTTCGGTCTGGTGTGAGCGTGCGATATTGCCGCTAGTGCCAAAACCTGATTTGGCGGCGCTACACTAAATTAATAATTCGCAGGCGTAATTCGCGGGACATTCATTCAACACGAAAAAGGAGATGGCGATGCAAGTACAACCGTATCTGTTCTTTAATGGCCGCTGCGAAGAAGCGATCGCGTTTTACCGCGAAGCCCTCGGCGCCGAAGTAACCAACCTGATGCGCTACAAGGATTGCCCGGATCCGATGCCGCCAGGCATGCTGCCGCCCGGCTCGGAAAACAAGGTCATGCACGTGAATTTTCGCATCGGGGAAAGCATTATGATGGCATCCGACGGCAACTGCACCGGGCAGCCCGGTTTTCAAGGATTTTCACTTTCCATTACGGCGCCTGATGAGGCAAAAGCAAAGCAGCTGTTCGAAGCGCTGGCCAAGGATGGGAAGGTGCAAATGCCGATGGGGAAAACATTCTTTTCACCGTGCTTCGGCATGGTCGCTGATCGTTTCGGGCTGGGCTGGATGGTCATCGTGGCCGAGTAAAGCCATGGCGGCTAGGTCTTAATGCGGCAGTGTTCCAACGCACGCAAGGCAGGCAGGTCCGCGAGCTTGCCTGCCTTGATTTTCATCAATGCAAGATTGTCTTTACGTATCATGGACTTAGGGAAGCTTATACCGGGTTATCCACAGAATTAATCACAGCAAATGTGGGCAACTATTGGTTGGAAAATAGGGTGTGGGGCAATCGGTTCGTGTCCGCACCAGAATTGAGGTGATAACGCGCAGAAAACTGGTGCGACACCAAGGTCGACGCGGGACCGTACCTGCAAGCCAGCTTGTTATGGCGGCGCTCCAGCAACCGTCGTGACGCTGCCGGCAGGCGTTATTTTGCGCACGGTGAAATTTCCCATGTCAGCGACATACAGATTGCCATTGGCATCACCCGTGATGCCGGACGGTCGGTTGAAGCGCGCGGCCGCGCCCGGTTGGTCGGTCGTGCCGGATTGTCCTGCTGTTCCCGCCAGGGTTGTCACGACGCCTTCGGGAGAAATCCGGCGGATCGTGTTGTTCCCGGTGTCGGCCACATAGACGATGCCGGCACCGTCAACCCAACTGCCTCTTGGGCTGTTGAACAGCGCTGAGGCGGCTTTCCCATCCGTGTTTCCTTGAATGCCGGGCACGCCAGCGATTGTCGTGACGACCCCCTGCGGCGTTATTTTTCGAATCGTGTGGCTGGATTGCCCTGAACCCACCGGCCCCGGAAGTTCGAAGTCGGTTGCGTACAAGTTGCCATCGCCATCGATTGCCAGTCCGACCGGTCCGGTGAATTGCGCTGCGGTGCCTGTACCGTCCGCACGACCGCTGTTGCCGGCCGAACCAGCGAGCGTTGCGACGGTGCCGTCCGGTGCAATTCTTTCGATTGTGTAGCGGCGAACATCGGCGTAATAGACGTTTCCGATCCGGTCAACCGCAACGCCATACGGAACGCCGCCGCTGACCAGTGTTGTGACAACACCTTCCGGCGTCACTTTGCGCACCGCGCCTTTCATGAAGTAGAAAGAAAGGCCGTTGTACTCGATCACAGATTCGGTGACATACAAATTGCCGCCGGCGTCGATAGTGATGCCGTTGATGATCTGGAATCGTGCGTCAACACCTTTGGCATCCACGCTGTTCATGGTTTTCCATTGATCAGGAAAGACTTCTCGCGCGGCGTGCGGTGTCCCCGCGAAGGTGCTTACCAGGCCGCCCGGCGAGATTTTTCGGATCGTCTGGACATCAGCCACATAGACATTGCCTGCCTTGTCCACAGCAATGCCCGTCGGTCCCATGAAACGCGCATCCGCGCCCACTGCGTCGATATATCCGAATCCGCCTGGCGCGGCAGCAATCGGGGCTGGCGATGTCGCATTGCCACCACCTCCGCATGCCGCAATCACCGTACTCAATACGGCGGCGAACAGAAAGCGGATCGGTGTCGAATGGACGCTCGGCGCGGGCAGGCTAGGCATTTGTCCTCCAGATTGCTTGATAGGGGCGGTGGTCGGCGTGCCCCATGTCTGTGAATTTTGCATCAGAAGCGGCGGGCGTCACCTGATGGAGAACTAGCTTGTGCCGGGACCAGATGACCGCGCTGCTTCTGCCTTGATTTTCATCAATGAAAGATTTCCCTTATGAATCATGGGTCTACGGAAGCTTATACCGGGTTATCCACAGAATTAGTCACAGCAAATGTGGGCAACTCTTGGGCGCAAATCAGAAAGCAGGGCATGCAGATCGTGTCAGGACATAAACTTGGGTAATAATGCGCAGCAAACCGTCGCGACACAAGTACAACAGAATAAGTCGCGATTTTCGAGACACTATCCATTCTTCGGCAACGGCCGGTCATTCACCATGCTGCATTTCGTCCGCATTCTCATGCTGGGCTGTTTTCTGATCATCGCCTCGGCAAGCTGTCTTGGGCGCAGCATCACGGTCTGCATTCCATCCAATCCCTTTCCGCCCCTGACCTTTGTCGACCACGAAGGCCAAGGGCAGTGGCTCGTGCGCAAGGCGGTGGAGCGGCAGGGCGACACGGTCCGCTTCGAGGCGGTGCCTTGGAAGCGCTGCACCGACGGCGTGGCAGCGGGTGCGTATGAAGCTGCGATGCCGCCGTCGGCAAGCTTCCTGCCGCAGATGGCGTTTCCAATGGCGGGTGCCGAAGCCGATGTGCGCAAGGCGGTGGGCACAGTCTCCATGGTGGTGCTGCGCCGAGTCGGCAGCAAGGCGCATTGGGACGGTAAGGTCTTCTCGGCACTCACCACGCCTGTGATGTTCAACAAGAATATCGTTTCGATCAGGGACAAGCTGGCGAAGCTCGGTATTCCGGGAGATGAAGGCGCGCACGTCAATGAATCGCTGCTGCTCAAACTGCTGGCCGGGCGCGGCGAGCTGCTGGTCATGAACGGCCAGGCGGCGGCAGAAGAAATCGCTGCCCATGAGTTTCGCGGGAAGGTGGAAATCCTGCCGGCGCCTTTCCTGACGTTTACCTTGTATGTCGCTTTCAACCGGGATTTTCATGCGGCCAATTCTGCCTATGTCGAAGCACTATGGACGGACATTGGTCGCCTGCGTGCGTCGCCGGAATGGGCAAGGATTGCGCCGACTCTGGCGAAGTAGTCCGGACGACATGGCGTCAGGGTTTACTGGCCTGAGCTCTCCCTTCCATTGACCGGACGTTCCGCGCTGCGCGCTTCGCCCAATGGCGGCTGCGGTGTGCTCGCGGTACGTCCCAACGCGCTTTCCGAAAAAACCATCCTGCCGTTTTCGGTGCGCTTGTCGTCCCTGAATTCGCCTTCCCAGTAGCTGCCATTGGCCCAGGTATAGCGACCCTGGCCCTGGCTTTTTCCTCTTGCCCACGCGCCGTCGTACACATCGCCGCTTTTGAAGCGGGTCGTTCCCTGACCGTGCGGCACACCGTCTCTCACATCGCCTTCGTAGCGGCTGCCGTCGGCAAAGACGATACTGCCTTTGCCATTCGGCATGTCCCTGGCCCATTCGCCGTTATAGCGCTGGCCGTTGTGCCAGCTGAATTTGCCTTTGCCTTCTTTCTTGCCTTGCACCAGCGTGCCCTCGAACTGGTCGCCGTTGGACCAGATGATTTTTCCTGTGCCGGAAACAATCCCGGTCTTCGGGTCGGGCGTGAAATTGCCGGTCATGGTCTGGTCGCCAAAGGTGATGGTCCGTTTGCTGGCTGCTACCGGTGCGTCGGGCACCGGCTTGGACGCAGCTTCCGGCACGGCACGCGGCGCGGGGATGAGCGGCTCGGGCGGCTTGATGCTTGCCTGTTTTGGTGCGACCTCCGGGGCTTTGGGTTCTGCGCGATCCGCCTTGGGTGCTTCTGCCTGGGCGGCGGCGAGTTCGCGGATGGTAGGTGCAGGCTCCGGTATCCTGGGGTCCTTCAACCTGTCCTTGGCCAGCGCCGCATAGCGTCCCTTCGGATATTGGATGAGGTAAGACTCGTAGGCGGGCGCTTCGTTGATCGTGGTAACGGTCGTCCAGAGATCTTCCTCTGCAGAGGAAGGCGTCTTAGACGCAGCGGGCGGCGCTGCTGCCAGAGGCGCAGCTGACTGCGTCGCGGGTGCCGTTACTGGTGGCGCAGTCCTGGTCTTTGCTTCCTTCGGTAGCGAAAGTGGCACTGCGCCTGTTTTTGGCTCCATCCGTTCCAGCCTGAGCTTTGCGAGGCCAGCATAGCGTCCCTTCGGGAAATCCCTTAGGTAGCCTTCATAGGCGCTCGCCTTGTCGGCGGCGCTGGCCTTGCGCCACGCGTCGATTTCAGAGGAAGCGGACGACGGCAAGGGATTGCTCGTCAGGCTTTCCTGCTTCGCCCCGGTTGCGCGATCAGTCTCAGGCGGAGCCGACGCCAGCGTCTCGGTTGGCGGTTTGGCGGGTGCCTGCGCGGCGGGCACTGGCGTTGACGGCGTGGAAGGTGCAGCGGGCGCAGATGGTGCGGATGTGGCTGGTGGCGCACTGGCAATCGGCGCGGGCGCGTTATCCTGCTCCGGTACGTCGCTTGCGCCAGACGACTCTACCGTGCCGGAGGCGATCGGAGCACGCCCAGGCAGGCTGAAAGGCGCGCGACTATTTCCGAGATAAATGCCGGAGGCAATACCGGCGAAAAGCAACAATGCCAGCATTACCCATGACGGCTTGCCTTGCATGAGACGACGAACCAGCGGCTCGGGCGGTGCTTCGTGTTTTTTCCAGTAATCGACATCGGGAATATGATTCGGACGGGCAGTGGCCTGGACATGCACTGCCGGTTCGATTTCCTGCCTTGCTTCATGTGTCGGCGCAGGTTTTGCGTCCTGCTTCGCACCCGGTTTTTCCGCGTGTTGGATTTCCGGCTTGGCGACCTCTTTTGGGTTCGGCTGTTTTGGATTCGAATTCGGATTCGGCTTTGCAGCCGGTTTTCCCTTGGGCCGCATATCTTCCTTCGGCACCGGTTCGGCGAGCGGCGCGGTGCGCACGACGGTGGTGGCGAGATCAGACGATGTGCGCGGTAAAGTCCGTGGCACGGTTTCCATGATGTCGACTGCGCGGCGCATCTCCGCGATGGAGCGGAAGCGCTGTTCCGGCTTGACCGCAAGTGCCTTGTCGAGTGCGGCCAGGAATGTGTCGCTGTACCGGCCTTTGCCTGCCTCGCGCGCCGGCACCAGTTCGTCACGCACCATGCGCGCAACGGCTGGCGGTGGCGCCTTGCCGGTAATCAGGTAATACACGACAGCGGCGAGCGCATAGATGTCGGTCCATGCGCCCTGGCGTAGACCATCAATGTCGGCGTACTGCTCGATCGGCGCATACCCCGGTTTCAGTATTGCAGTGAGGCACTGCGTCAGGTCGCCGATCACTCGGCGCGCGGCGCCGAAGTCGAGCAGCAGCGGACGGCCGTCCTTGAGCAGCAGAATATTGTCCGGTGCGATGTCGCGGTGCAGGCAATGCGAATGGTGGATGATCTCGATGGCGTCGAACAGGTCGGCCAGCAGCAGCCGGATCCAGGTCTCGGTCGGTTTGATGCGGCGTTCCTTCACGGCCTGCTTGAGCGTGGTGCCTTCATAGAAGGGCATCACCATGTAGGCCGTACCGTTGCCTTCCCAGAAGCGATGCACTTTGACCAGCGACGCAGAGTCGAATTGCGCCAACATGCGCGCCTCGTTGATGAAACTTTTCAGGCCAGCGGTAAACGTCGATGCGTTGTGCTGCGAACGCACCGTGACCGCCATTTTGGTGGTGCGCGTCGCCAGGCCGGACGGCATGTATTCCTTCAGCGCGACATGCCGTTCCAGCGAGTGGTCGTAGGCCATGTATACGATACCGAATCCGCCTTCGCCGATCAGGTCGAGGATTTCGAATTCGCCCAGATGCGTGCCGACCGGGAGGACATTCACGCTGCGCTCCGGCTCGCTGCTCGGCCGCGACGGCCTGAATGGCGTCCTTCGGGTGCGCATTACGGTTTTTTCGTTAGGTTCGTTGATCATTGGGATCTTAATCGTCAAGAACATCGCATCCTGCACAAGAGGCTTCGTGGCGCTGCATGTCGGATCGCGGAAGTGACCGCGAGGCCGCGCCGGAAGCCATCGCAATCTCTAGCACCTTTGATGCCAGAGCGTTCAGTGCGTTGCGCGGGAAATCAGCCGGGAGGGGGCTCCCGTGCGATAGGCGATGTTTGGTACAGATTGCGTGCAGGAGGAGAAATTTTCCGGATGGCGCACCCTGGCCAGCGCGTCGGCGATGTATTACGTGGCACGCCGTGTCGGAAGTCATGCAACACATCTGGTTCGCGATAGGCCGGTCGTGTTGGAAAATGACTGACACATCAACACCCGGAAAGAAACTTCTTCCGCGTGCACATAGTCCACAGGGATGTCGTCACTGTGGCAGTCGCGGTACGTTCGACGTGGTGTCGCGGCATTTTGTTCAGCTTGATCATTACCCATGCTCCCGTCCGGCTATCTGGCATCGCGCGACGAATTCAAGAGGCTTGCCGCGCAACTCGGCGTGACGCCGAGGTGTTTCCCGCACGAGGCAGAGAAGGGCGGCAGTCCCGCGCTTTCCACGGATGTTGCGTATCTGGGACCGGCTGATGCGCAGAATCTGGTCATTATTACGAGTGGAACGCACGGCGTGGAAGGGTATGCCGGTGCAGCTTGCCAATTCCATTTCATGAAAGCCTATCCTGACCGTTTTGCGCGCAATGACGTTGCGTGGCTGCTGGCGCATGCAGTGAATCCTTGGGGATTTCTCCATGATCGCCGCGTCACGAGCGAAGGCGTTGATCTGAATCGCAATTTTGTCGATTTTCCTGTGCTGCAGGAAACGCAATCTCGCTATGCTGACTATCATCGTCTGCTGGTGGTCGATTATCGTCCGCTGCCGCGCGGCCTATGGAATGCAATCCGTTTGCTATCGCACGGAAGGACACGCGGGCAGCGGCGCCAGCTTCGCGATGCGATTACAGGTGGGCAGTACGATTGTCCGGACGGCTTGTTTTTCGGCGGGGCGGCGCCCACCACGAGCCGCATCGTGTGGGAGGATATCTTGCGTTCATACGCCGGTGATCGCCGTCCTGCAGTGCTGCTGGACCTGCACACCGGGCTGGGCCAGCGCGGTGTCGGTGAACTCATCAGCGATTTGGCGCCAAGCAGTGCCGGTTTCCTGCAACTGTCGCGCTGGTTTGGTGGCGGGCTCAGATCAACGCTGCACGGCGATTCCGTCAGCGCTGCGGTGGAGGGATCTCTGAGTGCTGCTTTTTCCCGGATGCACGGCGAGCGTCATTCCGTCGTGCTGGAGTTCGGTACATGCGGACCGCTCGCCGTGTTGAATGCCTTGCGCGCCGATCAGTGGTACTTCAACAACGCAGCCGAGCTTTCACGCACGGAGCGTGAATGGGCGCGCCGGAAAATGAAGAAGGCCTTTGCGGCAACTGATGCGGAATGGCATCTCCGCGTTGTGGCGCGTTTTGACCAGGTAGTGAAGCAATTGGCAGCAGGTCTTTCGGAGGACCGCTAATTTCCTGCCGACTACATTAAAGGGCTGGATTCAATATGGTCTTTTCCGGACTGTCCACGTCGTCGGCGCGCACCACCACCGCCGTGATGTTGTCGCGGCCGCCGCGCTTGAGCGCTAGCTCGATCAGGGACGCGGCTGCTTGCTGACAATTCCCGCTGATGAGCGCGCCACGGATTTCCTGGTCGGTCACTTCATTGCTAACGCCGTCGCTGCATAGCAGGAACATGTCACCGTCATTCACTTCCATGGTTTCTTCATCGACTTCCAGCAGGTCGGCAGCACCGACTGCGCGCGTGATCATGTTGCGCGCCGGATGGTGCATTGCCGCTTCCGCGCTGATCGTGCCTCTGGCCTTCAGTTCTTCGATCTGGCTGTGGTCGCGCGTGAGCAAGGTCAGGCGATGGTTCCGGCACAGGTAAATGCGGCTGTCGCCGGCCCACAGATAGGCGCAGTATCGGGCGTGTGCCAACAGCGTAACGACTGTGCTGCCAATGATGCGCACACTGCGCAACGCCGCTTCGTGGCGCAGTTCCCGGTTCACGGTCTGCAATCGGTAGCGGGCATCGGCAGCGAACTCGAGCAGTCCGTCGGACGGCGGCATGTCGAGCAGAGTTTCAACGACCCTGCGGCTTGCAAAGTCGCCGAGCGAATGTCCGCCCATGCCATCGGCGACCGCCCAAATCATTCGTGCCGGCTGGTCAATGAAAGCATCTTCATTGATCTTGCGGACCAGGCCGACGTCTGAGCGTGAGGCCGACGTCCATCGAAATTTACTTGCAATCGTCACGAATACCTCTGAGCGCTCCACAGCAGACAGCCGACGTGTTGAAATTCTGATCTCCGTAGCGGGAGGGCGATCTGCGCAGCCTCAATGCTTGAGATTGCTGCTGTTCTCGTCCAGCGCCACATTGATGTTGGCGTTGGCTGCAGAGTTGTTGATATCGACCACCTGAATCTGGTTGATCATTTGCTCGGCGTAGTTGTTGATCTGATAGAAGTTGATAACCGGACCGACGCTCGGCGTGGACGCAACATAAGGTCTGATCCAGCCATAAACCCATGGCGCGCCACCGCCACGGACAAACGACATCGCCTTGCGGTCGAGTGCGTGTTCAGAGCGCAGATCCTTGATTGTTATAGCAGCCATGTTGTGTCTCCGAAATGTCTGATGAAAGACGGCGTTTGTGCCGGAATTGATCTTGTTAGTGCAAGCGGCGTGCCAGAACAGATCACTATTGCTTCGGCAGGCAAGGGAGGCCGCATGACCTCCGTGGCCGAGGTGGTCAGAACACGACGCTGGGGGCGGCAAATTGCGACGGATTGAGATCCAGGCGCAGCGGGCCGAAACCGGCGCCAATGACACCGACATTGTTGAGCGCATTGACATTGATGTTCTGCAGCTGCG